>Ga0065711_1037879_pt1 | contig 19391 bp, 15 predicted proteins | sample Hoacrofraction12_FD_59098 | JGI IMG/M metagenome (GOLD analysis project Ga0065711, IMG submission 59098) | Hoatzin crop microbial communities from Cojedes, Venezuela - Epithelial fraction 12 v2 (version 2) | ecosystem: Host-associated > Birds > Digestive system > Esophagus > Crop | place...
AAAGAAAGAGGCAGAAACTGGTGGGTCGGGATAAGGGCAGTTTAACAGAACAGCAAACAGAGGGAAACAGGAACAACAACGGTACAAATAAGGAGAAAACACAACAACGAACCGCACGACCCAGACAGCAGCTCTCCCGAACAGCACCAGCGCCGTGTCCCCAAAAGCCACGAGTCCCTTTCCGCTGCGCCGCCCCCCCCACCGGAACCCAGCGTGACGGCACATGGTATGGAATACCGGGCTCTGCTTGGCCAGGTGGGGTCAGCCCCCACCCCCTGGCTGTGCCCCTTCCTGGAGTCCGGTGAAAATTAACCCTGTCCTGGCTGAACCCAGGACAGGAAGTAATGTATAATTTGTATGGTCTTCTAATATTTGGATAATCTCTACAGAGCATATTTGAAGCTCTTTCTATTAGTATTATACCAAGTAGATGTAAATGATATAAAGACTATATTATATTTATTAAAGAGTATTCTTTTGATAGAAGATGGCTTGAATTTTTGATGCTACCTGCAATTGTTGAAGACTGGGCTGACTGAAAGTCTAACTTGGTAAACCAAATGACTCTTTTGACAGAAGATGGCTTGAATTTTTAATGTTACTTGCAATTGTTGAAAACTGGGCTGACTGAAAGTCTAACTTGCTAAACCAAATGACATCTGGAAGTTCCAAAGAAAACATGCACCTTAAAACTAACAAGAATGACATAAATGTAATGGGACAATTGCATGATTAATAGGTCATACTTTGTAACCAATGCTGTGTGTTGTGAATAACAAAATACTTTCACATTAACTAGACATTACAGATATTTAAGACTGAATTTTAAGAATGATGAGCATTTAAACAGAAAATATCCCAGAATATTATGATGCATAAATGGATGTAAATTAATATAACTGTGAAGGATTTCAAATACAAAAAGGGAAAAATAAAAAAAAAATGTATCCAGAAAACAGCTCCTGCCAGCACTTATGGGATTTACAAAAATTTTTGTAAAAAGGCTTACTTAATTTTTACTTCATGTAACTACATTCTAACTTTGTGAAGTTGTGGATAGCTTTGCCCTAAAATTGCCTTGTATAATTAAGAAATGATTACTATAGATATTAAATTTACTGGGGAAGAAACTTCACAAATGCTAGCTAAGACTGAGGCATCCCTTAGGAAACTGTGCAAGTCTGTATGTGTATATGTGCCATTTCTTTTTCCTTATTCTCTACATGCCAGCATGAGATATGCCTGCTTTATGCTGGCCACTGTTCAAACCATGGAATTGAAACAGCAGCTAGAAATCCTATACAGCATGGAGAAATGCCATAATCTTTCTCGTTTTCTTCCAGCCATGCACCCTTTGATATTCAGTTTCCAAAGAGTGACAGGACAGTGACACAGTAAAGTCTGCAGTACCAGAAAAAATTATAAATTAGAATATAGCTTGTTAGCCTGGAAAAGGGGCTGTAACCTGTTGGTGAAGAGGTGTGAATGGACTGAATGGACCGCATGTGAACCAAAAATCTGTGTCCCTTATTAGGCAGTCAGTTCTGATTTCTTACAAAACCTGCAGCAAACAGAAGAACAGTCGCTACTTCTTTTAAGTTGGATTGAGAGATCTGACCATGAAAGATTAGAAAATACCCCAAAAAAAGAGGTGCAGAAGACCTGGTTTTCCACATCATTCTGACTTGGCTGTCTAATTCCAAATTTCCATCTTCAGGATTGTGCGGAGTTAGAAGGAGGGAGTAGGTGTATTTCTCTTTCCTTAGACCTTTTTACTCTTTATAATCTTTAAATCTTTATGAGCACTAAATATTGTTTGGAACTTTGATTTCCCACATTTTGGTACTTTGTGAAGCCTTTCTTGGTTTTGAACAGAATTGAAACCCGGAAATCACCAGACTAGTCTGATCACCTTCTACAACAAAATAACATTATCTGGTTACATGGGGAGAGCAATGGATATTGTTTGCCTGGCCTTCAGCAAAGTGCTCAGCACTGTTTCCCACAACCTTCTCCTGGACAAACTGGTATGATATAGATTGGGTTGGTGGTCTGAAAGAGGAGTAGGAAATTAGCTCACAGGCTGCACCCAGAGGGTTTTAATCAGCAATTTTTATTCAGGTTCACAGGCAGTCACATGCAGGATCCCCCAGGGACCAATACTGGGCCCCATGATATTCAGCATCTTCATAAATGATCTGGATGATGGGACTGAAAGCACCCTCACCAAGTTTGCTGATGACACAAAATGGGTGGTGAGGTGAACATGTCAGAAAGGAGAGCCATCTTACAGAGAGACCTGGACAGGCTGGAAGAGTGGGCTAGCAAGAACATTATGAAGTTTAACAATGACAAGTACAAAGCCCTGCACCTGGACATAACCAATGAGTCCAGTACAGGCTAGGACCTATGTGACTGAGGAGCAGCCTTGCTGAAAGGGAGCTGGATGTCTGGGTGGACAGTAACCTGAACACCAGTCAACAGTGTGCCGCTGCAGCAACAAAGACAGATTAGATCTTGGGCTGCATCCACAGGGGTATTGCTATGAGAGATAGAGATGTGACCATCCCACTCTACTCAGTGCTTGTCAGGCTGCACCTGGAGAACTGTGTCCCCACAATTCAAGAAAGATGCAGACAGAAGTGAGAGGGCCCAAAGGAGGGCCACAAAGTTAGTTAAGGGGCTGGAGAATAGGTGTTTTAGCAAAAGATGGTGTTTTAAAGCGACTCAACTAATCATAGAAACAGAAAGGTTTGAGTTAGAAGGGATCTTAAATATGATCTTCTTTCAACCCCCCTGCCATGGGCAGGGACACCTTCCACTAGATCAGGTTGCTCAAAGCCCTGTCCAAGCTGGCCTTGAACACCTGCAGGAAGGGGGCATCTACAACTTCTCTGGGCAACCTGTGCCAATGCCTCACCACCCTCATGGTGAAGAATTTCTTTCTTACAGGTGATTGAAATCCACCCTCTTTCAGCCTGAAGCCATTACCCCTGGTCCTGTCGCTACAGGCCCTTGTAAATAGTCCCTCCCCAGCTTTCTTGTAGCCCTCCTTCAGGTATTGAAAGGCTGCTCTAAAGTGTCCCCACAGCCTGCTTTTCTCCAGGCTGATCAGCCCCAGCTCTCTCAGCCTTTCCTCTTAGCAGCAGTGTTCTAGCCCTCTGGTCATCTTTGTGGCCCTCCTCAGGACCTGCTCCAACAGGTCCATGTCTTTCCTGTGCTGAGGGATCCAGAGCTGGATGCAGGACTCCAGGTGGGGTCTCACCAGAGCGGAGTAAAGGGGCAGAAACACTTTAACTACTGAAAAGTTCCATTTCTTGGTGAATTGAAGTTGAAAAAAAAGTGTTTTTATGTATGAGTGCTATCTTTTCAGCTACTTTTTTTTCCGAATTTCTATCCCATTTCCAATTAATGAGTTTTGAATATGTCAGTTACCAGCAGCAGTGATAAAATATCTCCCAGCATATGGGGCTGTTAATCATGATTTTCTTAAACTTATCACATTATGGGATTCCATGTCACTATATCTATGCAGCAGTACACAGTGTTCATCTGAGTAACCCAGCTGATATAATGAAATATAATTACTCTTTTCAATTGTTCATTTTAAATGTAACTGTGTTTTTAAATTACTGTGCAATTTAAGAAAATCATGAAATATGATTACCTTCTTTCAACTTGTATATATTATAGAATATTATCATTTTCTAAACTTCCATGCATTCTTCTGTCTTTAAACTTATGATTAGCAAGATTTGAATTAATATCTAGTTATTGTTCATTCTAAGTCATCTTTCTAATTTATTGATTGTTCTAGGCATAGCCTGTAGTATTTAAATTTGACATAATTTCTGAAGTAACTCTGCTTGAAGTCATATGGATCTCAGGGCTACCAGTTTCCTAGATCTTCACAGATTAAACATAGATGCTTACTTGATCATGACTAACAGTGTTAAGAGTCTGATGATGTTCAACAAGGCCAAGTGCAGGGTCCTGCACCTGGGGAGGAACAACCCCATGTGCCAGTACAAGCTTGGGTGGACCTGCTGGACAGCAGCTCTGCGGAGAGGGACCTAGGTGTGCTGATGGATGACAGGTTGACCATGAGCCAGCAGTGTGCCCTGGCTGCCAAGAAAGCTAATGGGATCCTGGGATGCATTAGGAGGAGTGTGGACAGCAGGTCGAGGGATGTTCTCCTTCCCCTCTACTCTGCTCTAGTGAGGCCCCATCTGGAGTACCGTGTCCATTTCTGGGCTCCCCAGTTCAAGAAAGATGAGGAGCTACTGGAGAGAGTCCAGCCAAGGGCTACGAGGATGATGAGGGGACAGGAGCATCTCTCCTATGAGGAAAGGCTGAGGGAGCTGGGCTTGTTCAGCCTAAAGAAGAGAAGGCTGCAATAGAACCTTATAAATGCTTATAAATATCTGAAGGGTGGGTGTCAGGAGGGTGGGGCCAGACTCTTTTCAGTGGTGCCCAGCAACAGGACAAGGGGTAATGGGCACAAATTTAAGCATAGGAAGTTCCAGCTGAACATGAGGAAGAACTTCTTCCCTCTGAGGGTGATGTAGCACTGGAATAGCTTGCCCAAGGAGACTGTGGAGTCTCCGTCTCTGGAGCTATTCAAGACCCACCTAGATGCAGTCTTGTGCAGCCTGCTCTAGGTGACTCTGCTTCGGCAGGGGGGTTGGACTAGATGACCCAGAGAGGTCCCTTCCAACTCCTACCATCTCTGATTCTGTGTTCCCCAAAAGACAGTGCAGACCTGCACCACAAATGGATAACACTGAAGAAAATGAGAGAAGAGTCACAAGCATTTTCTGGCTCAAAATATTTCTGTAGGTTGGAAACAGATTGCTTAGCTTCTGGGCTGGCCTGTCTCAAGTGGATGACAATTTTAACTGCAGAGCTTAAACCGAGTGTCTGTTCCTGTTGATGTTTTCTTGTGGCTGTAGAGATGGTGAAGTCTGTTCGGGTGAAGTCTCTGCAGATTTACCAAAATACCTATGGACAAAAGCAAGGGCAAGCCTTGGATTCTCAAACCTCTTTTATTTGCCGCAGTGAAGCAGGATCAGCAACAGACTTGCTTTACGAGCTACTGAGTTATTGCTCTCAATGCATTTTTCTTAAAGTGCACACAAAAAAGAATCCATGAATCCACAGCAATTCCTGCTTCAGAGTCTTTAAAACGGAGGAATTGAACTTGCTGCAAAGGAACTGAACTTGTAGATTTCACATTCAATAAACAGAAAGATTTAAGCCTTGAAACTCAGCTATTCAAGAAGTAGCATCCAGAAAGGGGGATGCCTGTGTCCTGGCAGCAGCACTAAATCCTTGAATACTGCAGATTTCCTGAACGATTCTGTCCTCTACCAAAATTAGTCACCTTGTAATCTGTAGGGAATGAGTGGTCCCCTTTCTGTGAAATGGGCAATAATCACAACTGTGATGCTTCTCCACCAGCTCCAGCAACGTCCATCTGGCACACCTTTTAAGATCCTCATCTCTGTAGTGCATAAGTCCTTCGGGAAGATCAATTAATTCATCTTCATAATACTCCAGGTGTTTTATCATCTTTGCTTTACTCAGGCCCTAGGAGAATAATAAAGATTAGACACAAATGATTTATGTGTTGAGTCACATTTTTAGAGGTCTGTGCTAATGATTTAACCAAAAATTATTTATCATATCTCCTTGTATTCACTCAATTTCGGGTTTGTTAAAAGAAAATACAAAGCAATCTTGTGATTTTTTTACAAATGTCAAGGATCAAACACTTTATGCAGTCCTTTTAGGGAGAGGAAGAGAATGAGAGAACTGCAGGAATTATTTTTTTAAATTACATACATTTAGATTCCTGGTTTTATACTATCCTTTCTGACTTCAAGGAGTTACATCAAAGTAAGCTGTTAAAGGATAAACCGAACAGGTGGGGAACAGGCACAAATCTTGAAAGACAGGAAGGCTCCCCATGGGAAAACAACCTCTTGCTCCTTAAGTCTGGGATTGTATTATTCCCAAGTTTTAACTTGAGACTAAACGGGATCTTCAGGAACAGGGTGGGATGTGTTGTCTGCCATCAGAAATGCAGAGCAGAAGGAGTATGCTGTGAGCAAGATTGGTGACATCCTCTCTCAGAAGCAGCTGAGGCTCTAGCAGACATTAACTGAAATCTCAGTTTGGGCACAGAAAAATGAGTCGATGTCTTTTGTGCTGTAAAGCCATTTTTGCAAATACTTGAGAGAAGAGACATCTGAATAAAGCATTGTTCTGAAAATGCTGTTTCTATCCCTTTTGAATATAAGAAACACCAACTCCTGAAGGAAAGCTCATAAACATGTGAACAGTAATCTGAGCTTTCATTGTTAATATGATTATGAACCAGCGTACTACAAAGAAGGAACATGGTCTTAAGGGTTTGCCCATGTATATTTCATCTTACAGTTTATAGAAAACCATGCACGAATTCCGGAAAGCTGAGTAGAGCTGTCAGCTTGATGTTTTCTATCCCTGGCAGAAAGATAATTTTCTGAAATAAATATTGACACAATACATATCACCAAATTTTAGAGTTCAGAGCTGGGAGGATTAATCCCACTGAAGGGATGCCAACCCGTAGTCTCTTTACTGCATTCAACCCTTATGCAGTTCAGACTTGGCTTCCCTGGGAGGGAAGGTCCCACAGCAAGGCCCCGTGGTGCAGGCACTCTCTGGCCCCATGCACAGGCAGCCCTGCAACACAGGGGAAAGTGTATCCAGGAACCCTCCCTGCCCTAGACGATACAAACTCTGGGTGTGTTAATGCAGTTGGCCTTACAAGGACTTCTCAACCGGCCTGGTAAGGCTGAAGGGTTGGCTTCTGCTGATGCAGTTTGATCCCCGTTATCTACCCTAGTTTTTCATTGCATTTTCACCTAGGAACTTCTATACTGAATCCAAAGCTGCTGAACGTGAAGCTGCCTAAACAATGTGAAGTTCAGGCACCAGGAGAGTGAAGTGTTGTGTGCCACTGGCAAAGAGACAAGAGAGACTAAGGTGTGAGCAGTGCTTCAGGCCTCTGCAATGGCAGGGAACTGATTAGGAGAGATATGCCCGGATGATCATAGCAGGAAATTCATGACCCGTGCTGTGCAGAACAATGAAAAAATCCAAAGTTTCCCTCCTCCCCTTGAAGTCACTTTTTTAAGAGTACAAGAACTTCTCACCACAGCTTTGTGCTGTGAACTCATGTTGAGGCAATTACCTATGATGACCTCTAAGTCCCTTTCTGAATTACTTATTTCCAAGACAGAAACTTGTACAACCTGCACCCTGTGTTCCCAGATATATCATGTTATGTTTGACCATACTGTTATAGCTTTGTGATCATTTACCATGTGATTCAGGTCTCCCTGTAACAGTAGCCTGCCTATTAAGTATACTCTTTGATCTTACCAGATACTGTGCTAGTAAAATTTTTGTAGCTTTAGCTCAGTTACTGATAAAAATAGGGGTCAAGAATCAATTCCAGTGGCCTTGTGGCTAAAGCTCCATTCCTGACTATTTTCTCAGTATGAATTCCATTTTGAGATCTGTCAGGGGACCAAGTTTTAATTCATTGTACTATGTTTTAGATCCAATATCTTGAGATCTAAAACCAGAAACTGAATTGTACTGAGTCTAGGAGGAATCCAAATATATAACAATATATCTTGACTATATCATTTAAACCTGAAATCCTGATATAAAAAGGGAACAGTTGATTTGAAAACACCTACTTTCCATTAAATCAGGCTGACTGATGCTGAACATTTCCATAGTCTCTAGATTTAATTGATAGTCTCAAATTGGTTCCCTATTTTTTCCAGCAATTGATATCTAAGTCCTCTACAATTCCCACAGCCTCTGCTTTTATTAATTTTTTTTGATCCTGGCACTCCTCCAGTCCTGTGAATTTTCTGTAGTTTTCAAATGTTTTTTTAATTATGAACCGTAATGGATATGCTCAGAGAGAACATTTTTCAGCAGCTTCCTGTAAGACAGTTGGATTTCAGTTATTCTCTCCTGCTCAGCTTCATTGGCAAATCTTTCATTTAACTGCAGTTGCCTTCCATTTTTTCACTGTAAGAGGAGGTGAATGTTCTGTGCCCCTTACAGCCATATAAGGGATAGATTTCCCTTGCTTGTTAATAAGCAAATTTATCAGCCATTGCTATTCCTCTAGTTTTCCATGCTGATGTTTCTTAATTTGCTGCTTCCACAATCCTCGTTACTGAGTTTTCTCCTTACGTGTGCTTTAAATATAGGTTATATTACATTACAGCTTCTGTATGTCTTTTTAAAACATCAGGACTAGAGTCTTTTTCTTTGTTTGGACATAGGTACCTGCACAGCCGTTGCAGGCTGATATGCCTGGGAGATCTGTTTTACCAGAAGGGTAAATAACGCATCTCAGTGAACCTGCAACAAATCTGATCCAATCCAGACATAGACTGAATGTTTTTTGTCAAGCACAACTTTTTATTCATTTCTATAGATTATGCAACCAGGTCACTATAAATTTGTTGTTTAACACATCCCACTTGGTTTACCATTCAATTAACCTGGCAGTGCTTTAAGACTGTCTTTTTTAAAGTCTTCTAAATACATATACTAATCATCAATCCTACCTACATTCCTTATGCCTGTGTAAACCGGACATCCAGGTCATGCAGCTAGTACTTGAGAAACTACTAATTTTAGGTCCAAGTTGAGTGACAGATAGCAAAAGAAAATTCTTGAGTTTAGAATCTCTAAGGAAAATTTGGTCCTGACTCTTTTAAAGATGACGACAAATCTTTGGGTTTGTTTGTTTGTTTGTTTGTTTGTTTGTTTGTTTGTTTATTGGAAATAACTGTGGAATAGCTTGTCTCTATTGCTATTTGAAATAGTGGATCTTAAGTTCACTTAAAGCTTCATTCAATATTGTTAGGCCAGTGCATTAATCAAATAGCAGGCTTGGAAAACACACAATAAAAGTTTTAACCATAATCTCTTGGTGCCAGTGGGTCGGAAGCACCCACTGTTAAGTGCTGCTGCATTTGGCATCACTGCTGAGGAGTCAACCTCCAGGTGCCACAAAAGCTTATTAGCTTAAAATATCCAACTGCACCGTTTCTCAGCTGTAGTGCTGCAGCCCTTAAGGTCACAATGGATTTATCATGAGGCTAACTCTGCTAGTTCAGAGAAGACTTTATTGTCATAGCAGATCAATTTTCTGTTGCTGGCAGACTTTTGCCTTCCTCAAACCCTCAGCTTCACCCTCTACTTATTCAGTGAGGGTATAAGGAAAATACAGCACATCCCCTACATAGATGTGCTGCTGTGTTTTGCATTTTCTCTCAATTAAAGTGGCTTCAGGCCTAATGCTTATTTATCACCCATCTTCTATTTTTTGTTTTCATTTTGTCTCTTTTTTATTTCCCAGCAAAGATCACTGCACCCTGGTCTCCTCTGCCTCGGTCTCCTCGTCGTAGCAATGTTACACTTCTCTCTGCTGTCTCTGGGAGGCACATATAAGAGGCATCGATATCGCATCAGACAAAAGCAGTGGGGCATCTAGGTGTCAAACATAGTTTGAGATTCTTGTAATATCAGACTCACTAGGTGCTGTAGTACCTGCAAAAGTCTGAGGGAGGTTTGGCTCAAGCCCCAGGAGGAAATGCAGCAGATGCTACGGGATGCGGTGCTGACCAGCCCTTCTCGTGGTCTCCGTGCAACATCCCCACGTGGGGAAGACAGGTTTGCGTGTGAGGCTGCACCCTCAGCAGCACAGCCTGTGCCTCCGGGACAGGGCACAGGCCGAGATTTTAGACTGCCATTTTGTGGGCAATTAATTCCTTTTTTTGCTTCTTGGTAGAGAAGCAGATTTCACAGTGAAATCTGGACTCTGTCCAGGTCTACAGCATGAGCTACCCAGGGCAGCACTTGTCTCCTGTATATGAAGAATAAAACACTGGGTCTTGGTAAAGGTTGGAGAACAGAGGAAAGGGAGACAATTTAAATAGTGAATAACTGACTGAGCATCCAGAAGTCCAGTGTTCAGCCCTTTAGAAATGTTTGGGCCTTTAACTTTACATGTATAGCTGTCTTTTCATACAGGTGACTTTATGTATACAGGCGAAGAATGGTCTTAGCTGATAGCAGCAAAGTAAACTCCGGCTGCGGGGATTTCTGTGTGGTACCTCACTGTGCTCCTTTGTTCTCCATCAAGCTCCTCTGTTTCCCATCAGTCTTGAATTAGCTGTTGTCAGAATCCATGAGGTCACTGAAGAGCTATTCTTGCTCTCAGTAGGGTAATGAGTTGTTCTATAATTAATATTTAATGGGAGTGTTTTTGGAATCTCCAGGAAGTCATTAATAGTTGATCTACTTAAAAGGGGGTTATATGGGTTCATCCCATCCACAATAATTATGATATGCGTAACCTTGTGGGCAGCACCCACAAAGGACCCTGAGATTTGAACTCCGAGGGGAACAAAAGCCTGTCTGAATGAGGAACAGGTATCTGTCATTCATATAGGATGGGAAATGTAGTCTCTGAGAACAAGTCTAGTGTACAAAAACATACCTAAAGATACTAATCTTTGTGTTTAAACTTTTTAAAAGGATATTTATTTGAACCAAAATTCTTCATTTGGACATGCTTTCATTGCCACTTTCTGAAGCACAAATAGTGTACAAAGCTCAAGCAAAACTCACCCACAATACAGATCATCAGACTTCAAAGCCATTCCAAGAGCTGATATCGCAGGTAACAGTGTCACTAAAACCAAAAAGAAATAAACACAAAACCCCCTGCTCTGACCCTCAGGCATAAGCAATCAGTAGAGAACAGCAAGGAATAGATATTTTTTAAAAGACAAATAGCTTATTTATCCAAAAATTGCATTTTTTGATTGGCTGCAGCTATTTGTGATATTATGCTGTTTGGCAGATAGCTCCACCCCACCATAAATATTATTTTCTAAAAGAAAGTGTTCATTTTGACAGTTTATGAAGTAGGTATTTTGATTTCTTTTTTAAATCCACATTCTAAAGCTAAAAATATGTACAGTAAGTGTTAGCAGATTTTCTTTAGAAGTTATTGAAGCTGAAATGTTTTCCTTAGAGTGGAACACAATAGATTTTTTCATTATTTTTTATGAAGACAACTAATGGAACTTTAGCTGTATTTTTTCTAACAACCTGAAAATTCAGACACCGATATAACAAGCACGGGATGGCAAAATACTCTGGTGGACCAGCAAAAGCCATCACTTCACCCCCAATACAGAAAAAGTTGACATCCTACATCTTACAGTCCACGTGATATTCCTGCTTATGAGCGTGAAAAGAGAATATTTGAAACTTTCACTGAATTTCTACATGGGAAGTACTTCAGAATTTTGAGTGATTTAGAGGACATGAACACAAAACTGAAAATTCATGAAAAGCTACAAACGTTTTCTGTCCTTCTGCAGTGTTCTTAGCAAGCTTAGCTGCTACTGGTGTCATTGAGTTTATCATTGCTTATCAATTCACATAGACTCTGGATAACAACCTCTTTGCATGCCAGCTCTGATCCTCAGCCAGGAGAGGGAAGGCACTCCGCTGGGCTTGAGTCACTCTAAATTTTGCCTCGGAGTGATGCCCTGAATGTCACTGGCTCCTATTAACTTCCAACTTTTTCTCTAAATGAGCTAAAAAGAGGGAGACTCATGCAGCAGGCTCCAATCCTCAACCAACAGCTCTTCTAGAGCATGGACTAATCTCTCCTGGTCTCTTGTGACTGGTTTCAACTCTTTTACCACCAGAATAGCTGAGAAAAGATGGATTTCAATAAATGAATATAGCCTTTTATTGTCAGGATAAACCAATATATATATATATATAACCTCAATACTTTCTTTGTACGAAATAAATGTAGACTCATTAAAAAACATACTTCAGGTTGATGCTCAGAAACCCCAACTGCAAATAAATCTAATGACAGAGAGACACAGACTAAGAATTATAATTTTTAAAATTTTTTTTAGTTAATTTATTCAGCTCTGAAGATCCCAGGATGTTGCTTCCTAATCACTATGCTATCTCTTGGTGTATTGTTTTTGCAGCTGAAATTTCACTGTTACACCTTCACAATTTGGAATTTGTGGACCTGGTCTCATTTCAACACTGAGGCATGACATTTTTTAGTGCGTGTGATTAGCTACCTTTGCCACCATTTGCTGAACTGGAGCACCTACTTTTGTATTTCGAAGGAGAAAAGAAGTGAAAATGTATGAGTATTGTTGAGCATCGTGCTACATAGTTTCTGAAGTCCTCCAGTTTTGAAGCTGCTGGTGTGCTCAGAGAGCAGCGGCAACCTCAGGCTTCAGCTGAATTTCTACTGGATTACAAGAAAGTCTGCTGACCTGTGTCAGTGTACGACATACGATAAGTGTCACAAAATGGCAGGAACTGCTGTGAATGACACAGACATTTGATGAAAAACTAGTGAAACAAGTACTATGACTTTATATTTAATACATGTTTTTAGGTGTTCTGACCATACCTGGTAAATATATCAGAAATGAAGACTCTAATTGAAAAGAACAACATGATCCTGGATTCATTAGAACTGTGCATTTTCCTGGATTTAGTCATACCTGCAAGTAAGTTAAGTAAGATCTTGATGCAGTGACACACTTCCACATTTGTAAGTTCTCTCAGTGTGATCTTGCAGAGTTCTGAAAAGGAAAAAATGAAAAACAGAGATGGTGTTGATTGGTGTTACATTGTCTCCAAAGTACATTTCCCACAAAGTTCGAAGCTTTATTTCCACAGCAGAGCTGCTTCAGTGCCCAAGGCAGGAATCTGGGGATCCCCCTTCATACAAGTATGCTTCAACCACTGTGCTCCCACTTCTTCATCTCCTGGATCTTGCTTTATATGCTGTGGAGCCACACTTTTGAAGAGAACTGGTTTGCTACTCTTCAGAGATGAGAACTGTGGGTTTGAGCACCCCCTCTGGGCTCCACAAGAAGGCAGGGATGCCTGATTTCTTGTTTACTCTTCTCTAACTTAATGTCAAGTCAGATAGTTTCAGCAGCACCTCCTATTTTATAGGCTTTGTTTCAAAAAACAAGTGTTTCTGAGGTCTCTGAGTCCAGAGATGATTCTTTGGGGTAATTAGAGCACGTCCATGGCATTGACCCCTCCCCAAGCTTCCCTGGTGCTCTCTCCAGGGGCAGGGCAGGATCAGGCCATGCAGCTCTTTAGGCAAGGCATTTTCTTGGCTGCAATGCTGTGCTCTGGGCGTGTAGTGAATTTTCTGTCCAGAACAGAGGCAGAGTAAGCTTAGGCCAAGAGTTCTCTGGCTTGTGAGCTCAAATTTCCTTTTCTTATTATCTGTAAGCCTTTGGACACCCAAAGGGCTTTTTTCTCATGTCTCTGTGCTCTTGGGTGCGCACTGCACTGCTGTCCCGCAGCTTCCTGTACATACCCTGCCAAGGACAGCCCATCGCCAGCCTGCTCTAGGTGAGAGAGAACAAATATTTTTAGGTGGTCTTTTTGGATTTGGTACTCCTAACATCCTTCTAAATCCTGTTTTATATTCTAGTGCTCTTATTCGACTCTAAATCAAAGGAAAGTATATATTTTAGCCTTAAAGGTTTAAGAATGTGATTCTTTCCCCTGACAGTGAACAATGTCTTCAGGTGATGTGCAAGTCATATTTAAGTGGCTCTTATTTAAGAGGGCAATCTTTCATTTGCCTTTGGTTTTCATGATTATTTGAGCATTTATATGTTAAATTTTCCTTAGTTCCATAGGATTAGAAATATGTATGTATGTAAGTATGTGAAGTACAGACCAAATTCAGGAGGAACATTTATTTTGAAGTAAGAATCTGTCTTAGCCCTAGTGATTTGTATGGGAAGGGTGGTGTTTGCAACATGATGTAATGCTGTGGAAAAAAGTACTTTTGCCTAGAGACAATTATTCGGAGTGACTGACTGAGAACAACTGATAGCAGTTGCGATGTGAGAGATGCCAAAATATACAGTGGACTTTTATATCTGTAAGTTTTAAATTGACGTTATGTGAAGAACATGGCTTTTAAAGATGATCAGTAGGGTATTAGCTCCATAACCTGGAATTTTGTTTTATCCTTTGGTTTCCACACCATTTTTCATGGTACTGGAGCTCTTCCCTAGTGGTTTCATCTGTTGTTCTATAATGAGATTAAAAAGCAAAAGAGAAAATAAAGCATATAAGAATTTGACCAACAGAGATAAAGAGCACTCAGTGCATTACTACCATTGGGTTTAGATTTCTTGTTTACATGTTTATGTAAATTTGACTTTCTGTGTTAACAGCTAAGGTTATCTAGCTTGTTCTTTAGATCTTTTGTACTGGAAATAGGCCATAAAAGCGGAAAAGTGTATTTGTTTTCCTCCCTCTGGTATATCTGTATCCATTTCTGTTTCAATCATCTCACCAAAGAGATGCCAGAAGGCAAGTGCCGCATCTTTTCTCATGTCCGTTGCCTCAGGATGGCGAGGCTGAATTGGTAGTGGGGCAATTCATGCTGACTTAAGCAGGCTCCTGTGGCTCACTCCCTGCTGCTTTCCCTGGTTTTCTGTGCCTGCTGTCTCTAGAGAAACCCAATGTGCAAAGGCAAAGGTAAGAGAAAGTTTTACATGAGTGCTTTCCTACCTCCTCTGGAAATAAAAGTCATGTTGCAGTGCTAGTGTCACTGTTTTATTTTTGTTTGCTTGATTTTCACTTTTCTGTTATTATTTTTATTTCTATTTCTTTGTTTTTAGGTGCATGACAAATCTGATTTATCTTAAGGGTCTTCTGCCTATCAAACTCAGTGAAAAGGAAGAGTCAATCCCAAGTGCGAAGAAGTGGAGATTTTTATTGCTGACATCTGTAATCATTGAGGTTGTCCATTTCTCTTTCTCTTTACTCTGGTTTATTTGGGGGCATTTAATTTTAGCTTTATTTTCTTTCTATGTTATTTTCCCCTCTAAGTCACCAAGACCCTCTGAAGGGTCAATAAACCCCTCTGAAGACTGATAAATGCTTTACAAAAAATATTACTCCATTTTTAAGAAACAACATAGAAAATTAGAGTTGCCTCTGCAGAATGTTAAAAAGGTTTGATGGAAAGAAATGCAGACAGATTTGTTCAGGGAATTAATAACTGAATCTGCCTGTATGTCATTCCCATAATTTTTAATGTAAGCATTTAGTGCAAGTAGAATGTAACATTATCTATTTGATGAGTGAATAAATACTGGGCAGTGTTCTATGACAGAAAAATGACTTTTTGTACCAATGACCTCTGTAACAGAACTGACGCAAGGAAATTGATAATGCCTTTACCAGTCCTCTTTTATCACACCCATATCTTATACTTGCTTGTGATCATAGAGGGAGTTTCTACAGAATGAAAGTATTTATTTGCTTGTCTAGTGAGCAGTTTTGTTTATATTTGAACATTTGATGAATCAGTTAGAATTTCCATCACTTGAATTATAGACAAAAACACGTGTACCAAAGATAGAGAACTGTAACAAAAATAAAATAGTAGACTGGATGAGGAGGGAGAAGATAGGGCTGTGAAAAGTGATGCTGACTTATTGGAATAGCTAACTGAATTCCCTAAGTACAATAACCAACAACAAAATTCCTCTTTCATCTACCCAGCAGTGACAGCTGCAATGGTTACAAGAATAAACGTAAAATGAATAAAATGTTTTGTGTTTTTTTTTTTTTAAATTCATTATTCAGTAATATGCTTTAATGCTTCATTAACTCTGACGATATAATCTAGTTTTGATTAGCCAGTACATGAAGCATTGCTTTCAAATGTTACTATTCTTCAAAAAATTCTCTTCTGAACCACAGAAGTGGCACCTGAATGCAGCAAATGTCTCAACTGTTAAAGGTAGTCCAGAAGAAATTGGATTTAATACATCAATGACTTACACTTTTGTTTCTTTGTGCATCAGAAACACTACTGAAGAAATGGACAGACAAATGAAAACACTTCGATTTGTTTAGGTGAAAACAGTATTATGCATGCAAGTGCTCTCTTTAACCTGAAAGCTTCTTGGCTTCCAGAACATCCAGGAGTAAAACATCAAAGAAATGATACACTTCTTACATTAACACTGTCAGTTCACACTTCAGATCCTGCCCAGCCAGCTTGGTTGTTCTGTTCGCTGTAACTGAATTCAAATTGTAATGTTTTTATTGTTAGCACAAGAATTTCCTTACTCACATCTCTCTCCTTCTCCAAACAGGTTTCTCTAAACAACGTATCCAAGTCACTCAACATCTTATAATGAAGACACTTATCTTTGTTCTGTCTCTGTTCTGTCTCCTTTGAAGTGTTATGAGGATGGGTTTTACTGTAGCACTTTTTATAGTTTTTTTTAATTCTGTTGTTGTAAGATTGAGCTATGTCTTCAATGCCTTAGCTAGGAGACTTTATGAATACTTTTATCACTCTTCCCAACACAATATTTTGACTCAGGTCTTGTTCTCATTGCTTTTTGTATCTCTCCAAGAAGAGAGAGTTTAGGTTGGTCTTCTCATGTTATTCATTCATGTGACATTGGAAAAGAAATGCACTGGTGTGTTCAGAACTTGTTGCAACATTAGGGAAATTTCAGTTATTTACAGTGGCAACATTTACACTGGGTAGTGCCAGAAGACCACTCTGTTGCTCAGATGGAAACAGAAAGGCAGTTCCTGCTCCGGGAGATCTGCAGTCTGCCTGCAGGACGAGACATCATGAAAGCAGAAAACACAGGCAGGAGAGCAGATGATACTGGCGAAGAAGTGATTGTGAAGAGAAAGGTAAACAGTTTTTATAACCTGCTGCTTATCTATATGTGAGTTTTGGTTTTCCCCTGAGCTGTATGTGAATTCCAAGGAAAGGGCTGGACAAAAGCACAATAGCACTTCTGCACATCCTGCCCTGCACTGCCAAAGGATCCTGCTGAAAACCTTCTGGTGTCCCTTTCTCCCTAGACTCTCCTGGCTAAGGCCAGAGCAGCACCCAGGGCAGTAGTGGAGAGGGGCAGGAATCCTTTAGCAGCACAAGTCATTAATAAGAATAAAAGGTAACTGGCTGTAAGCAAGTCTTAATTGAGCTCCTTGTTTTTAAAAATTGGTATAACTTCTTATCAACTTTGCGTTTGATTAAGAGTACGTACAAATGTCTTCATGGCAATTATCTTTGTTAAATACAGCAGGCAGCTGAAAATGGAATGAACTCTGAAAATTTTAGGCACTCTGAAGTCTGATATTTCTAAAAAGCCTGTGGTGTTCACTTTGTTTCTTTGTTTGTTTTTCATAGCTAATACTTCTTTCAAGCAAGCATATAGATCCTGCACCCTTGGTGCAGAACCTAAAATGTAACACGCAGGTGAAGCACAGAAACCTTAGCAAAAGTGTATTTATTACAGTATGACTATATGTGATCTACTGTCTGTAGTTGCCGTACATCTTTCATATGAATTAGAGAGGAAACAGGTACGAAAGGACTACAGACTGTCCAGACTCTCTCCTTTCCCTGGGAATTGCAGTCAAAGGCCAATATGAGAGAAGAATTCATATTTTCTTTAGACCACTCGGTCTGATTTTGGCTTGGAAGGTGCTGTCCTGTGGTTCTGTGAGGTCAGTTCATGTGTTTTGGAGTGTTTAGCTATATTCTGGGCCTAGGCGTGACTTCTCTCACAGTAAAATTTGTTCATTTACCTTTTCATTGAAAACCTCCTCACTGATTTTGCATTATTTCCTGTGGAGCTGCGTTTGATGACACCAGTCTTATGACTTGAGACCTTATCATTTCTATCAATAATTACAGAAATTGGTTAAAAGGAACATCTTTTATTTTTCAAACACAGAGCCAAGAGAAGAAAAGGAAAATTAAATCAAACCATATATCCACAGAACACCAGAAGCCAATGGGTACAGTGTATGTCCAGAGAGCAGCATGATATTCAGGCAGAGCACTGCAGAGGTAACGGGGGGCTACGAGTAACCCAGTAGTGTTAAACCATCACCAGGGCAAAACACACAAGTGCACGCAGACAGCCTTACAACCCAATCAGTCGCCTCTGTCCATATATCTATAAAAACACAATCATTTCAGCAGCTAGCCAGGTTGTTACAGATTTACTGCAGCAAAGTACACCCCTATGTTTTCTCTATTTCGATGTTGATTCTGGCTCAAAGAGTTAGGTCTCTTCCCCCTCAGTGCTTGCACCACTGTGCTCTTCTCTTTTCCTGCTGCCCGGAGATGTATGCCTGTGCTGCTTAACATTTTCCTGCATGTGCTGTTGAACTGCTAGAGTAGGTCCATCATCAAGGTGCTTTTGACTGACCCAAGTTAGGTAACACTGGAAGTGAGCTGGGAACAGTGACTCTTCATCTGCTGCAGTTGCTGTTAGGAACAGAAGTGCATCCACAAGCACAGGGACAAGCAGAGCCTTAGCTGGTCTGTCACATCTTATTTAGGAAAGTACGTGGCATTGGAATGTATCTCATTTAGTGTAATGCAAATGTCTACCACTTATTACACTTCGTGCATGAATATATATACATACTCACCTGCTTCCCTGAATAAAGTGCTTTCCAAATATGGATCCTCACCTGGCTTTCTGCAGACTCACCTTCCCTTTTGCTCCTATGGGTTTGGTGACATTTGCTACTCTGTCTTTTTACTTCATGCTTTTCTCCAGGATGACCCCTACCACCTCTACCAGGTTTCTCCTTTCTCAGCTTTGTGCTTCCATTGATGCTGCCTCTGATACCTGGAGAAGTTCTGTCTTCTCCACGACAGTCCTTTTTTTTTTTTAAAGCTTTGTAAATCTGCTCCTTTAAAACTCCCTTACAAAACTGGTGCTATGCTTGTTTGCTTAGAACTAGGACCTCTGTTCTCGTTTATGTTCAGATAGTGTGTCCTCTCCTATTCTTCTGTGTTAAAGTACAGGATTTCCGTGAGCAATGTTTTTCTTTTTTTTATGTCTGTGATGGTCCAATGCATGAGAGAGGTTAGGAAGCTGTGACTGAGGCTTGACAAATGGACATAGCTGTGGAGAAAAAAGACAAATAAGCATTCTTCAGGATTATACTTCGCCAAGAGGAACCTGATGAGGTTCAACAAGGGCAAGTGCAGGGTCCTGCACCTGGGGAGGAACAACCCCATGCATCAGTACAGGCTTGGGGAGGACCTGCTGGAGAGCAGCTCTGCGGAGAGGGACCTGGGTGTCCTGGTGGATGCAGGTTGACCATGAGCCAGCAGTGTGCCCTGGCTGCCAAGAAAGCTAATGGGATCCTGGGGTGCATTAAGAGGAGTGTGGCCAGCAGGACGAGGGAGGTTCTCCTTCCCC
>Ga0065711_1005703_pt1 | contig 19390 bp, 13 predicted proteins | sample Hoacrofraction12_FD_59098 | JGI IMG/M metagenome (GOLD analysis project Ga0065711, IMG submission 59098) | Hoatzin crop microbial communities from Cojedes, Venezuela - Epithelial fraction 12 v2 (version 2) | ecosystem: Host-associated > Birds > Digestive system > Esophagus > Crop | place...
AAAAAAAAAAAAAAAAAAAAAAAAAAAAAAAAAAAGATTAAGGGGGAAAGAAGAACAGCTCCTCTTGCTTCACGAGATTAGTCAGAAAAAGTTAAAAAAACCAACCCACCCAAAAACCAACTAAACAACCCTTCCATGTTTGGCTTAATCATGACGTTTGAATTGTGAACCCGAGCGAATCCAGAACCCACAGCAGGAAGCTTCCTTCACGTAGCCACAAACACGAGCTGGGAGCCACGGCTCAGGAGGCGCCCACGCCGCCCAAATGGCAGCGCCCCGGCACTGCTCCGTCTTCGGCCCCGAGCGCTGCCCTGGGAAGGGCACTCGCTTCCCAATCTGCAGAACTGGGACTTTGTGCTCTGGGGCCAGAGGCTTGGAACCAGCCAAGCAAATTGTGACCCTCTCCTCCCCAGTTTGAAGGACTTCCTCCCCTCACCACCAGCCCACGTAACACTATGTCACCCTGCAAAACCAGTATTTTCTTTGCTTTTTTCTTAACATAATTCACAAATGAACACGAGCAACTCTTCAGGGCAGGCTGGAGCTCGGTAAAGTGCAGATGCTCCTTCAGTACCACTTGGTCTTTATCAGCAATAACATTTTAGTCACTGTATGGTTCTGCTGGCATAACTCAGTACCGATTCGCACTTCCAGACCTGCTGCCTCATTAAAGAGGATAAATGTACCTTTATCTTTACAAGTGAGGACTTCTGCAGGATTAGAGCTGCAGAGATATAAAGAAGAAAGATTGTTGCTGGCCACCTTCAGCAGTGCATTAGAGAAACACACGTACAATCCCAGAGCCAGAGAGCAAGAGGCATGAAGATTAGAGGAACGTGGCATTGCCAAGGAAAACTCGCAAGCTCTCCAAGGCTGACCAATACAGCAGGAGCAACGAGGAAACAAAAAGGAGACAAAGCCATTGGCAAGAGGAAGAGACCACAAAATTAAACACCTACAATGTGAACTTCTTCCCACCTTAGCTTCTGATTTTAATAATTACAGCACAACACAAAAATAAATATAATATCTTACTCCATTTAAAACTTTACCTTTTTGCTTTTTAAAAAACCTAATTCCCAGTGCCTGTGGACTAACAAGCCCTCACACCCAGACCTGATAATCAGCCAACTACGCTATAAGGGAGCAAGCACGGACCCCAGATTTTGGACAGTTGAGAAGCCAGTTGAGAGATTATGGGTCAGGATTAGTGTATGACCAGTGTGGGTGACATTGTGGTGGTTGTCTGCTACAGACCACCTGGTCAAGGTGTTAAAAAAAGTGCATAGATATGGCACTTCAGGACATGGTTTAGCAGGCATAATGATGATGGGTTGATGGTTGGACTTGATGATCTTAGAGGTCTTTTCCAACCTTAATAATTCTATGATTCTATGATTCTAAAGCCCAGTTAGCATTCCCCATTGCAAGGAATTTCCTATGGAGAAGAAATAAAAAGGCAATGTTTTCCGCATACCTGGGCCTTGGCTGGGTGTGGTAAGACAGTAGAGTTCCCTGTTTCAGCTTTTAAGCAGGGTTTTAGTTCAAAGCCTTGGGCATGGAGCAACAGAGGAACACAGTTCAAATAATTTCGTGGCTCAGCCTCAAATGATACCATCACTTGGCATTTATGCAGAGTCTCCCCTCAATCTCAAAAGCCTTGTACAGCAATACTGTCTCCCTTCTATGGGGAGGGATGAATAAAGCAAAATATGATATGATCTGGGCAGGATCTCACATAGCATCAGATGCAGAAATCAGTGCAAGGCCAGCTGGCAGGGGGATCCGCCGAGACCTTATCCCAACAACCTCTGTGCAATCTGAAAAGCAGATGAAAAGCAGTTCCACTAAAAAAAACCCCACCATTTTTCAAAAGCCTTGATGACTTTCACGGCTTCTAGAATAAGCTAACGTTTCATTGAAATAAAACCATACGGCAAATGCTCTGGGTTTTTTCAGATTGCTCATAAAAAGTTATGTGTGGAATGAAAATACACTGATTCCTTTTAATTGTCACGAAAGATTTTTCATTTTCTGTTACTGTATGAACTGAGCTGATTTTATATTGGACAGTGATGAAATTACACTTTTCTCCCCTATACACATTTAAAAAGCATTCAGTATTACACTTTGGAGTTATCATATTTAGTAAAATGAAAAATAGTAATCAGATGTCTCAAAAAACATTAGCTTTTCAGGCAATAACAGTGATACCTTTGTTACGTGGAATTAATTTTCAGTGCAATATTGGGATATTCGTTATGCTAAACACTAAAAAGTATTTTTCAGCACCGAGAAGCAAATCTACAGATCCACTGTCACTCGGTGAGGCATCGGCCTTTCCGTTCGGTCTTTGAAACCAACAGGCAGTTTTGGGGGCCTGGAATTTTCTTTGTTTTCCTCAAACAAAGCAAGCATGGACATAAGCCTGCTGTTACTGAAATCAGTAGTTTTGCCTTCAGTGACCACAGAATTTGATCAACAGCCTGCCCTTTTTAGAATCCCACCCCACGTTCAATGCAGCTTGTTCTTGGGGAGCAGGACAGAGCATGCCTCAGAGAGTTGCTTCAGTATGGACATGTTTACTTCAGAAAAACAAAAATATTTAGCACTATTATTACCAACTTTTCTTGTAAAGTGTTCTTCTTCCTTTCAGATATATATTAGGATTAAGAAAATAGTTTTGCTATGAGAAAGGGGGACCAAACAGTTTGCTTGCATGAAAAGGAAATAGTACAGCGAGGCAAATGCAGCTCTGTGTAGCTGGACGTAAAGTCCAAGGGTTCCCACATCCCTGTTGTACAGCCACAGCAGCATCATTTCACCTTTCTGCGCCTGTTTTCCTCCCAGCTTTGACTGCAGGCATCTGGAAGCAGGCACTGTCTGTTACCGTGAGCTTGTGTGATGCTCAGCAGAAAAAAACCCACCCACGTTCATGCTACTTTGTTCCACCAAATTGCAATGACTTTGCAGATTCTCCTCAGTATTTCTTCTCAGAATCTCTTTGACTACAGCAGCAGACTTGCTCTGGCACAGCTGGAGTGAAGGAGCACTTTAGTAGCCAAAACGCTGCCTTATTTCAGAGAATTTGTCCCTGTCCATGAAATCATAATCTTACTTCAAGGGCGAGTATACTGCTCCCAACGTATGCTCTTCTCTGGGTTCAAAATGCTGTTGCTGATGAGCCGAATGGGTGAAGCTGAGCTCTCAGCAAAGGTTCGGAAGACGACCTCTCTGCTGCTGACTGCTCACACCACCTCCCTGCCTGCCATCACCAGTTTAAAAGGTCAGCATGGCCGGTGCTCAGTGCCAGCCAAATGCCCTTCCCTCTTAGTTGTCCAAACCCTGCTGCCGATGAACAACGGAAACAAAACCCACTGCGGGACAGCAGCCACCGGGGGAAAAACTGAACCAACCAGCTACAGAAAAGATGATCTGAAGTCCACTTGCTCTTCCCTCCACCACGGTACCAATGGCTTAAAAATGACTTACGCACCCACAGAGAGTACCCACGCGTAACGGCTTAGCACAGTTGTCAGGACAAAGAAATCGGATGACTCCCCCACTCGTGGCTTGTCCACAGTTACTCACAGCTCCCACTCGCCTTCTGGTTGCAAGGCAGCTTGAACACCAGCCTGGTTTCTCCCCTAGCCCCACGAACTGCATTAAAATAAAGCTTTTCTTTTTCTGTTCGTCAACTCCAAAAGAAAGAAAAGTCTTAATTAACAAAGGGACGTCAGCTCTTGAAAAGTATGTTCTCTGTGGTTCCTGAGGTTACAAAACCCTTTCCAGAGTCTTTCATAAAGTCTGCCGGAGTTTTCCTCCCCTCTGCTCTCGCTCTACAAAGCCTTTTAGTGATGAAACCTGTATTCAGACACAGACAATCTTTAGCTAAACATCTATTTACAAATCAGAAAGTAGCATAAAAGGCCTAGAGGTCAGTAGATATGAAAATCTCAACAGGTTGTAAACTTCCACGCCATGACACTTGCATCCAGCTCTAAAACTTGGAGAGAGAGAGGTGTCTTACCATTGTCAGTACAGAACTTCAAGTCCACCTGGGTCTCACTCTCCTTCTTGTTTCGGAATTAGACATACACAAGATGGTCGCAAAGCCTACAACATCTTCTCAGAGAACCGTGAATTTTATCACTCACATTCCAAAAGCAAATAGAAACAGCCCTCCCCCTTCTCTTCCCAGTGCTTCCCTCAGTAGGCTATGACATGCTGAGGCCTTTGCCCGGCACGCACTTCCATGGTAAAAAACCCCCGTGGGCCTGCTGGGGCATTATTATCCTGCTCACTTGATCGTGCAGCGGAGAAGGGTCTAGTGGCCAATTATAACATCCCAAGACACAATATGCCAAAGCAGCTCACTGCTTCTCGTGTCTAAAACACCATCACAAATCTTCATGGTTATGAGCACGGTTGTTTCACTCAAGACACTTTTGATGTCGGGAAAGGAGAAGAGGAAAGGAGTTAAAAACCAAAATCCTCTTGGGAGTCCCTTGCCTCACAGGCAGCACAGGAGACGGCGCTGCTGGTGGAACCAGGAGAAAATGGAAGCTTTGGGGACCAGCGATGCTCACGACACACTGAAGGAAGCAGGGAAGACAGCTCAGGCAAAGGCAGTATCTAATGGCCCGTAGTGGCTGTCTGTAAAAATGACTGAACCGTAGTCTCCAAGGAAGTTTTCTATTCAGACTGAGCATAACCCTGAACCAATTAAGTGTATCAGCTCTGCCAAGGGAGAAGGACGGCGAGCAGGGACAGAAATGCCAGACAGAGGTGAAAACACTAAGGGCCCTAGCAGGACACAGCACGGCTACGGTGAAGCGGGAAACACACAGACACGTCCCTTCATGAATGGTCTGCAAGGACACCAATGCCTGCGGTAGCACGAAGGCAAGAAAACAGACACGTAACAAAACTGACACAAGGACACCGGGGAATGAGAACAAAATCACTGTTTCTTTCAGGTGTATATAAAACAGTGTGAGCAGCCCTCCGGCTTCCTGCGCGTACACACCTGACGGCGGGGCAGGAGCACGGTTACGCCAAGATACACGTGATTATCAGATTCCAAACAACACTTTTATGCCAAAGTGATTAATAGGCAAGCTACTGTCAGGAAGGAAACTGCTGCTCATGAAAATATTGTCCTGTGCATCAGCAACAAAAGGATTCAAACAATTTTGCAATAATTTCCCTAGGGCCAGAAAAAAACCCCAGCTAACTGTTCTCTATACCGCAGTAAACTCATTTTGAACACTCCATGTTGACGGAGTGAAGCATAACACATCTCCAATGCAACTCTATACCAACGTGAGGAACATTGATCTTGTCCTTCAACCAACAGTGAGAAATAGGATATTTAAAGGTCCACATATAAATCTCAGCCAAGTTAAAAAGACTATCACTGTTCCACTTCTTTCAGTAAGTCTTTATCAGACGACAGGGGTGGCTGTGGAAGCCCAGCGTTGCCTGTTGAAGAGGAGCATAATTTTAGCACCTCCTAAAATTTAGGAAGGTGTCTCCACCGGCACATGTAGAACATCTCAGGCTCAGCTGCTCAGTACAGGAGCCTGCCAACTGTCTGCAAAGGGTAGCGCATCTTTATGCTACTGTGTAAACAAAGAGACATCAATTTTTCTGAATGTCGGCGCAAGTCAGTAGATCGTATTTCAGCAGAGCTCAGAGCAACAGCAAAATGACAGCTGCTGCCTTCGTTGCGAAGAAGCACTCCACGAGAAAGATTTTGCACTGGTTTCCGGCGTGTTGGAGGTGTACACAGACACCCGTTTCCTTCTCAGCATTCCAGCCCTTTCAGATTCTGTTAGGATAAGCCCGCTCGCCCCTGTGCAAGCATAAAAGGACTGAGATTTGGAGGTGCGGTTTGTTGCAACATCAGACTGTAGGTAGAGACACCTTTCTCCAAGGAACAGATTTTCATAAACGCACTCCTGGGGTCTGTTTGTTTTGCCAATCACAGCCTGACATTTATGAGGTTTGAAAAGGTATGTGTTTGTGGTATAGGAGTACCAGTTGCATAAGAAACTTCAGAACACGTACAATTTTTTAACATCTGAAATGAGCAGAGAGGTATTTCATCCCCTAGGATTTCATTTGCTGAATCTAAAGGGAGGAAGCTCCCCTGTTTTGACCTCGGTTCCCAGCGCTGCAGGCTGCTGGCTGAGGGCAGCCCTGGCCCACAGTCAGAAGAGAGCAACACTTTCCCTAGCCCAGGCTGTCGCAGGCATTCCTTCACACCCTCTCCGTATGCTGCTATGGGACACACGCTGGCAACACAGAGCTCTGGATCCCAGCACAGAGGAGAATTATCTCAAACTGGAGGCTGCAGGATAAACCTTTGCCCAGATGCAGGCATTTATCCCCAGGATCCTTTACTGAATTTTTATCCTTCTAGGAAGGACCTGAGGCTGACGCAAGGGAGTTACGCCATGGCTGTAAAAACAGTTTTCAGCTCCCGGCCACAGCGCAGCAGGGCAAGGACGCGGCGATGCTGGGGCTGCTCTCTGCTCGCAGCAGCAGAGTGCTTTACTTTCCCTATGAGGATTTCACAAGCCCCGAGCCATGCTACAGCTTCCCTCCTGACCAGTCAGAAAGGCAGACATTTAATACCCAGCCTCATTACTCGTCGTAATGAAATGTCAGCAGCAAATGCACAGGTGTTTAACTGCTGCTGGAATGCCTGTAGATGCCAGCGATCCCTCCGGCAGGGAAATCATCACAGGCAACAGCCTCAAAAAGGTCGCGAAGGCAGTGCGAGGTCATAGGAGACCTCTGACCTTCATTTGCCACACTCAAGGAGCTTTAGATCTCCCTCCCTTTGCTTTCCCAAGCTCCGAACACATACCCTCCTCTCCCCGGGCCCTCTCTGGCCATGCGCTCTCTCAAGGGTTCTTCTCCCTTATTCAGACCAAGTGCAAATGGGTGACCTAAGGGAGCCCTGGCTGGGACGCAACAAAGGCGAGTTACAAGCAGCTATAGATGGCTCCTGAATGGAGGCACAGCTCTGCCTCCCTCCCTCCCTCTCGCCGCTCTCCCCAGCATTCCCGGGAGAGGCCGAAACATTAATCTGCATTACAAGCCCGGAGCTCACTGAAAGCATCCCTCTTCCCAGCACGCAGCGGTGGGCGTGATTTATTGCAGCTCTTGGCCCTGGGTTGGGAGCCACGGCAGCGGCTGTAGGCAGTGAAACAGTACAGAAAGTAGTTGACAGGAATCCAAGGGGAAAGGATGTACAAAACCCAGGAACAGAAAGAGGGCAAAGAAAGAGGAGACCAATGGACTAATTGAGTCAGGCTCCTTCTACTCCCAGCTTAAAAATTAAAGATCTCAGGAGTGCCAGACCTTCTACCTGGCTTGCCCTTCCTGCAGGGAGCAACAGGGGGTGGGGAAAGGACAATGTCTGCACAGATTTTTCTTTTTCTTCTGTAAGCCACGCAACAAAAAAAGCCTGCAGATACTTGGACAGCTAGAGGCTGCCATTGCAACTGTGGTCGACGTTGTCAGCAAGCAAGACAAAAAGGAAGGAAAAAATACAAAGCAACGTTTTCAAGAAGGCAGCCAGAGCCGCTGGGCTTTTTTTAGTTCTGGCGTCATTCGCAAGCACACAAGTATTTGGCAAGTCCCATCCTGCTCCTTGGTTGCCGCAAAAATCACACCACCTTTTGGCACAACTGGCAGCGTCTGGTCAGAGCTTGGTGCGGCAGAATACGGCAGGTCACAGTAAGAGCTTGTCAACCTGCACTTACCTAGCGTGGCTCAAACCAGTTCCCCGTAAAACCATGTTAAAATGTAAATGCTAGCTGACAGTTTTGTTGTCTACTTCAACAACACTCGCACTATCTTGGACTCTCAAGAGAAAATACTATAGATGAAGCTATGAATTCCAGTTTCTGGTCATTTATGTCTGCCTGAAAAATTCTCTAGTCATCTTAAGACTTTCTGTGTTTAGTCTCACCTAAAAAGCGAGATGAGGAATTGTAGAGATTTATGAAACCAGCTGACCTTTTTCCAAAGTAGACGGAGACCAGTATCTAGAGAGTCACAAGACTCAAAACTAGGCACAAAAATCAAGGGCTGATTTTGGAATAACACACAAAACCTGAAGAAGAAAAGATTTAATAAAAAGATGGTGATATAAGGCATTTAAAAAAAAAAGTCAATAAAAATCTGTTCTGGTTCACGTGGGCTTTTTTTTTTGTTCAAGCTTTTGCTTGGAATTGTTTTTACCTCATTTATGGTGCACTGTAGAGTACTCCGCTCCTTTGCAAACAAAAACGTAACCTCTTTGGGTCTGCTTCATGATGTTTTGCCTTTGGACTTTCCCCTTCTTTGTCCTCTTCTCCTACCACAGAGCCACGTGCCAAGCGTTTTAAGACATTGTGAAATCCTCACCGAAACTTCCTCCTTCTCCCTTCCCAAAGCCAGAAGAATATGCTGTGCTGCTGGTGGAGCTGCACCTTTCCAGGAATTAAGTAAAAAGATCTTTGCCAAATTTCTTGGAAACAAGGGGTGAATGCTGAGGGATTGCTCCAGCCACGCAACATTCAAGCACATCTCAGAGTTCCCCTGTGCGCTGCAGAACCAACAACGCACTACGCTTCTGCCCACCTTGCCCCACAGCAGACCATGACGATCCTCTGGTATGAGGCTCCCTGTCCTGGAATGGCCAGAGATCAGGATCTCAAAAACCACCTTTGGTTTGTGTTTGCTGTTGTGCAGACATAAGGAAATTCAAATACCTCTCCCGCAGGTAGCGCACCTGAGCTGACCAGGTGTGAGCACGGGGGCTGTGCTCCTTTCTGCTCTGGCTGCTCAGCGCACACAGCAGGTCTGCAGGCTGCGAGGGCGCAGGCACAGTTGCGGTGGAAACTGATATTTATACAAAGAAATAGATGAAATCTCACATGCATGCTCAAGTGTTTCCACAAATTGAAACCTATTTGGGCAACTGCTCAAAGAATAACTAAGGATTATACTCAAAACACTCCTGTAATGCCAGGGCTTTCACTCCCATTCCCCCTATGACAGCTTAATTAACAGTTTAGTTACCCAGGCCAGGTTGTCATATTCTTTTCACGAGAACTACATCAGGACCGAGGCACGTACATGGCTGCTGGACGCAGGACTTCCCAAGTAAATGCAGCTGCCAGAACCGTTTTAAAATTCTCCTCTCCTCCCCCATTATTCCTCTCTACAAATCCTTTTCTGCCTCTAAAATTCACCATCTTAGTCATTCATCAGCAGGCAGAAAGTGGCTCAGTAAATTATTCGCAGCTCAAAACACTGAGCTTCCAAATGCGAGCAAATTCCACACCAGTCCTGAACTCCCCTCGAGTTTATCAGAGGTCAGGGCAGCGCCAGGCAAAGCAGGCAAGAAAAAGGTTTAACCCCACATTCCTGGCTAAGAATGCTCTTTCCCTTCCTCCTTGCAGCTCCCAGCACTCACCCTGGAAGATGGCTGTATTTCAGGAGCAGACATAACAGAGTAATTGGAAGTTGAGTTGAACAGTGAGCAGAACAGTAAGATGTGCTCTGTGAAAATCCAGCCTGGCCCTGCCTACTCCTCTTGGGAACAGGAACACACGGTGACAGAACACAGCGAGTGCAAACACTGGGCAGCTGAGTTCACCGACTATACTGCACAGTTAAGGCATCCCGTACACAAGCAAAGCAACAGAAAATACGTGAAGCGTGCATAAGAGGAAGTTTTTACCTCTTTGGTGAGCTGCCTTTTTTTAACTCTTGGTATGAAACAGCATAATAAATTATCTGTTCACTTTGTTTGCTTTTATTTTAGATTTTTAAATAGTTCAACATACCATTCACCCAACTCGGTTATGAAACGGCAAATTCATTTCTAGAGCTGAGAGTAGCAGGTGGTTGGGTTAAGACGTGTGCACTTCTGAGATATGCAAAGTTTACTTTTAAGATTTGAGGTTTCAAACTAAGGAAAAAACAGGAAGCGGTTACCTACTGAAGCCCAGGGGAAGAGCAGCGACGAACTGCAAGGTGAAAAGTTTGTGTTTCTAAATGTAAAGATTTCCTCTTCGGACCAAACTCGTATTTTCTGTAGTTGTGCAAAAGCCATCACAATGAAGACTACGTGCAGCGCTGATACTTGCGAGCTGCTACTTGTGAGCTCTTAGAGGTTTAATTATCATGTATTTGTTATCATCACTGTTCACAGCGTTAGCTTGGTTCACAAGATTTAAACAGACAGCACGGGCCAATGGAGAAAGGCAGATCTAAACCTTGTCTTTGATTGCCACTAACCTCTGCCATAGCACTGTACAAGCCACAGCACTTTTTTATGTCTCTGGGTAAGCTGGAAAGTCTGTAGGGCTTCGACCACAGCTCACCATTCATATAGCACCCAGCAACATCCCACTGTCACATGCAACTCCCCACCACTGTAAGAAATAAACTCCTTAAAAATTCAGCATATAAATCACTGCTTTACAATAAAGATCTTAAAATATTGCAAGTCCTAATCCAGCTCAGTGAGTGCTGGTGAGCACAAGGGAGGGAAGTGCTGGAGGACTCCTGTGCAACTCCTATTTTTCTGTCATTAAGATTCTGCTCCCTGGCCTGAGGCTGCACGAGACGGTTCCCAGCCTCTAACAGAGGTCTCCCTTCTCCCTTTCCGTGGGTACTATGAAATCGCACTTGCTACCGACAAATCTCATATGTAGCCTCATAAATATGCTTCTCACACACATTTTCTCTTTTTGCCACGTACCAGATTGCACCACTTTCCAAAGCTATCTTTTCCCAAAATGTCAAGTGTCCACAGACAGGCTAAATCCAGCTCTTTCACAACATGTCCACACGGTGCCTCAGGTAAATTCCAGCTGGACATCAGCTGGCACTAGACCATTTCATTCTGCATATGTATTTATAACTTTGATAGATAAAACTAACTTTCTCAGAAATCCACAATACACTGGCACAGGTTGCCCAGAGAGGTGGTCGATGCCCCATCCCTGGGGACATTCAAGGCCAGGCTGGACGGGGCTCTGACCAGACTGATTGAGCTGAAGATGCCCCTGCTCATTGCAGGGGGGTTGGCCTAGATGATCTTTAAGGTCCCTTCCAACCCAAAATATTCTATGATTCAATAATATAACTTAAAAAGCACAAGAGCACCTCACTTTCTTTGTTTAAACGCAGTGGGGGAATTGCAGGGGAAGCATTTCCCTCATCACTATGCTCTCTCTCTGTATTGCATGTATTCGTATTAGCATTTCTCTGGAAACACAATACTGACTGCATTTCAACAACGACAAAAATTCCCTACGCAGACTTAGCCATTGCTTTTCGTTCCAGTATCTCCATCACTGTTCTTCCAGCTAATGGCATCTACTGAACGGATTCAATCATCAGATCATGTGGTCATTTTGAAAGTTGGCTCACATATGTTACGGAACAGGAGACGAAACTCAAGGACATTCTGTTTTGGCATGAGAACTGTGATAAGAGCTGACCCACGAGAGGTTTAGATTGAATATTAGGAAACAGCTCTTCACCAAAAGGGTTCTCAAGCATTGGGACAGGCTGCCCAGGGTAGAGGGAGAGCCACCATCCCTGGAGGTATTTAAAAGATGTGTAGACCTGGCACCCAGGGACATGGTTTAGCGGTGGACTTGGCAGTGTTAGGTTTGTAGTTGGACTTAATGATCTTAAAGGTCTTTTCCAACTTCAATGATTCTATGATTCTGTATTACGTCTATATGATTCTATAATATGTCTAGGAGCGAAAGCTTATATATCAGGGAAAAGAGAGTACAAAAGTACTTTTAACCCCATCGCTGCACCCCGTTTCCTAATTCCTGCAGAAAAATTACACTCTTCTTCAAGGTACTGATGGTGATTTCTCTGCATTATTAATTGGGACAACTCTTCAAATCTAAGAAAGAAACAGATATGGCAATATCCTGAATAAACAGGCAATAAAGGAGATGATTTATTTGCAAAAGATGGCAATTATATCAATTCTAGCCAGCAGGTGCTGCTCTGGCAATAGGAAGGGAAGTTAAGAGTTACAAAAGCTGCATAAAAACAACTGAACCGTATGGAGACAAAGAAACATCATATGGATGCATAAAATTGCACAATTAAAACTACAACTGTTACCTGGAGAAGAAAACCATAAATATTTCACCCCTATTATTATTGATGCTACATGCCACAGTCACATTCTGTACTATATCATTATATCTTCACTGGCTAATTACAGAAATAACGTCCTATGAACAACAAGATGACTTCAAACCATTGTCATCTCTCCTCTCCCATTCTCTGATATTTGGCACTAAAATTCTTCCAAGGGCATTAGAAATATCAGCAACTAAATAATAAGTAGTTTCTTGCCCCATTCCAGTGTCAAATGCAGCCCAAACATAGAGGGGGAAGGAAGGAGAAAGACACAAAGAAAATTTTTTTTTTTTTTTAAGGAATTAACTGAAGAACTGCTTAACATTTGCCCCATCCCTGTATTTCTGTAACCTCTCCTCTTCCCCAACCACTTCCAGTCCAGAAGGGAAGCATAAGGGACTTTCTATTCATGGAATATTTATGGACCCGGAGACCTGGGGGCCTTGAAAAGAAGGAAGATTCATGCATAATACAAGGACGGGACGTGCTATATGAGAGGACGAATTTACTACACTGGCAAACTGAACTAAGCGGCAGAAAACTCACTGGAAACAAAAAAGGTGGCTCACAAGCTGTGAATACTGGGTAAGAGACAAGCGCCGGAACAGGTAACACTGTAACAGAGTAATGACATTTCCTATTACAACTTATTAGCTGATAAATGATCAAGCTTATTAAATTAACCTTTCCCCACTAGCGGTTGATTGAAAAGTTCCATCCTCTCTTAATTACAAGAAGATTAAGAGTAACTAAAAAATAATGGGAAGTAACTATACAATGGAAGAACCCTCAGCTCTTCGATATTACATACCAAGCAAAAAAGATCAAATCAGCAGGCATTGTTCACTGCCTCCGAGCAATGACTGATACAAGACCTGATCCACTGACTACCAAAAGAAATATCTTCATAACATCCTTTTATCTTCCTGAGCTTTCTGTGGCCATTTGCTCATTCCCACGCTCTTTATCAGGGCATTCAAAGAGCCTCTCGCATAACTCCAGACTTAAAAAAAAAAATATTGCCTTTATACCTTTTCATTCTTACTTCAGCAAGTATGAAAATGATAAATATCAAACCGAACAAGGGATGTTTCAGATGACAGAAGCAGGAGTGTCTATTACAGACCAACTATAAAGTTGGCCTATAAAAAAAATAAACAGACATGAAGGTAGAAGGACTTCCTTTAGCAGTCACAAGCAAAGAAACAGGGAAGGAAAACCCACTCCTGCTCGACAAAAAAGGACAAGCTCCTTCAAATCCCCAACTCCTTTTGTCTGTCGTCTGTGGAGGTCCAAAAGGAACAACGATTTACAACCGCAAGAAAACCCCACATGGCCATAATCTGTGCATAAGGCTCTTTGCTGCATGATGCAACCCAATGTCCTTCAATACTGCTTTAAAGCAACCATTACAATATCACACATCTTTTCCCAAGTACATCCAGCGACTTCAACTTGGCCATCAGCATTTTACAGGGAAGGTTTCTAGAAAACTTGGGTAAAGCAGCAGCTGTGGTATTTCACCTTTTCCAATTTGTGCAATTTCTATTTCTTTAAGCAATTGCTAATGGGCATGTAGACTTCTTTTAAATTGTATGCAAGCTTCTCCATCGCATATTCAACCTCACTTTTCTGTGTCTCTCACAGACCCCTCAGAAGTTGGCCACAATATACAACAGGAGTTGGCAAAGCAAAGGCTGAAACAGGACTTGCAGTTGTGGTGACGTTTTTCGAAGCGATTGGTCACTGCAGATGCAATAGGAAACTGGAGAGTCCCCAGTCGCGCTTCCTTCGTTCCGAGGCTTTTGAGTCCCCGGTTCTGTGAAGCTACAGAGCGAGCAGAATGGGCTGTGCTCCTGTGGCTCTTGCAACGGGAGATACAACAGCCTTGTGCCGAGTCCCACGTCGCTTTACTAGGGGGCATGGAAGTACAGAGTTAATAACAAGACGCTGTCACCAGGCCTGGGAAGAGGGAGCAGGCAGGGTAGGTTTTTTCTGCTTTGTTCCTGCTTTTTTTCCAACTCTGAAGAAGCACTGAGAACATGAAGGCAACCGCGTCATTTCAACTTTCTCTGAGACATAAAATTAGAGCATGCCCTTCAATTCTCTTTGAAAAGCATCTGAGTTCAATAAACTCTTTTATCAGGATTAGAGGTGAGGCTGAAAGCAAATGGTCTCTTTTAGCTGATAAAAAAAAAAATGCATTCCATTTCCCAACCTCCCCACCCCCTGGGCCGAGAGTTTCATGCATATTTGACATGTTTTCCATCTAGACAGCAATACGGCATTTCTACCCGCTTTCGTTTTTTCTTTCAAGTGACTCAAGTGCACTGTTTCTGCCTGAGAGCCAATTTAGTTTCTAATTGTATCTCGCTACTCTGGGATTGTTACCTTGAGTTCAGATATTTGAATTCATTTTAAAAAGAAGCAATGTATTTATTATGAACAAAAGCTGTAGTAAACTAGAAAGTTCTTATGGGGTTGTTATTTACTATTTATGATTTTCATTACTATTACAGTAGAAGCCAGAGGTTTTAAAGCAAGATCAGTCATTCTACAGTGTTGGGACATACACAGAGCAGAAAGGCCGTTCCTGGCCCAAGGCATTTACAACACTTACTTAACAAAAAAAAAAGAGAAAGAGGATGACAGAGAACATGTATGCGAGTAAGAAAAACATGGGAAGAGGGTGCAGTGGCTTACCCAGTGTCATGAGGCAAGTCAGAAGGGAGCTGCAAGAAGGTGTAACGTGCAACACTAAAGTTCTGCTGTGATTGCAGACAACCTTAATTGAAGTCCTAGCGACAACCTTGGGGATACAGCAGAAAAAGTTCCCCTGAACAAATTTACAATGCAATACAGAAAACTTTTCAATACTTTTAATAGACCACAGATCATCTGTAGTAGATTTCTGCAGCATTTAATCCTTTGGGCACTACCGAATTTTATTTTTAAAAAGTCTTTAGAAGCATTCGGGCAATTTAGGCTCAAAAGCATTCGTTGACCCAAGGGAAGCGAATGCTGATTTACAGATGCTATCTGCACCTAAACACCAGGCACCACTCGCGCAGCCGTCAGCACGCAGGGCAGGCAACCACCAGCCCAACCGCTACACGCCGATGCTCGTTAGGTCATTCTCTGCCTGGACCAGCGCTACCTGGCAATTCCAAAAAGCACAAGTGACTAAGCGTCTCCTCTAAAGCTCCTCCTCCTCTAAAGCTACTCTTTCTACCCTCCATTGCTAGAGCAGAGCATAACAGCACTCAAAAATTAACGTGGAAAAAGCAAAGTGCTACATTTTAATAGAAATTCAAAGGCAGCAATTGGAATTACAATGTTTACCCTGCCCCTCCACCAAATTTCGGGATAGAAACTGACTGAAAATGAAACTCCTACTGAGAATGAAGTTTCCCAGACTGTCTCAAATGAAACAGTAATCTAGGATTGAAAGAACTCCAAAGTGCAAAAGTTGGACAACAGATTAAATCCCTTGCAAATGTATCCCACAACCATGGCGAAGTCCCTTATTTTCATGCTAGCACAGCTGTGGAGCTCACAGGGCCACCCAATGGTGCCAGTTCATAAATAATGATAACATAACATAAATAATGCCACCCCAGCAGGTGCCAGCTCAGCCTGTTTCTTTTTCAACCCCAGGTGAACGTGCAGAGAGTACAAGCCCCACACAGGCTAGCCTCAACGGGCTATACTGAATTTCAAGACAACTTACTGCCAATACTTGGCTTCTGCACGCTGAGGCTTGGGAAGAAAACAGTTTGTACCCTGCAAACAGGCAAATGCAATGAAACAATTTTAGAAAGATGACAAATCATGCACAGATATAAATGTATCTGCTGTTCGCACCCGTTCTACCTTTCTTGTTTTTCTTACATCTTTCATCCCTCGGCCTCATCTTTCTCCAAGCAGGATTTTGGATCCTGCTGTTAGTGACTTACCAAGGGAACTGCAACAGATGCAGACAGCAAGCAAATGGTATATTTTCCTGACCAACAACAGCCAAATGTGTTCATTGGTTGCTTCAGCTTTACATTTTCAAAGCACGTGTAGGAGCCCACGCAATGGCTCCAGTCTGCTGTTTGAATTGGTGACCTTGTGTCTAAGAACGGTGGTCTCCCCTGTCTACAGTTAATTTGTCTATGAAAGCTAAAGTGCTGTATTCTGGTTTAAAATTTCCTTCTGCCTATCCATGGAGCATTGTTGCCCTTTCCTATTACAGCAATCAGCAAACCTACTGTCACAAGCAAACACGACTTCCACAAAGAGCTTCACACCCCCACCCCCCCCAGAAGGTAACACAGAACACTTTAAATTATTTGCTTTTTCACATCTTGCTACTTTACACTATTAAAGGTCTAGCACATTCATATTTGTATTATCAGATTTCAGAAATACTTACATTAAAGAAATCGGTAGCCAGAACAGGAGGAAGAATGTCACAGGAATAAAGTGATTCCTTAGGCATTGTGGGGGCTTTCACTAAATCAACAAAGTTAAAGAAATTCGAGCTAATATATTCCATGCTAAACTTGCCCCACATTTTTGCCGTAAATGCATAGGCTTTGTAAAGTGGCATCTAATCATATTCTATATCTATTCCACAATTATTTTAATATACATAAAGTAGACATATGCCTTGTCTTCCATCACTCGCGTAGCGGGAGCACTTAGTATATGTTTCTATCTGCAGAGGAATTCATTATGGGAAGCGGAAGGCTTTTCTCTGCAAGGAAATTTGTCCTAATGGATGCAGGAGTGGGTTTCTCACCCTTCTCCCCTTCTTCAGCTATTACTCATTAAACAGATAATTTCCTTTTATAAACAACGGAGTCCATATGACACGCAGGCATATTTGGATAGATGATTAATGCAATAATAGTTTCCTGGTTTCCCAGCCTGAGAGATGCAACCTAAACCCAGGGCTCCCAAGAGCCGACCGTCCCTCAGGCCCCCGGAGCAGGAGCCTGGACTGAGCAGCACCCAGTCCCTCCCTGCCCAGCCCGCAGAGCCCCGCTCTCCGCGCGCCACGCAGCAGCTTGACCGACCTCTTCTCTTAAACCCCGGTTAGGCAGAGCAATGATTTCATCAGAAGCTGCTTATCTGTGGTCTGGAGAACATAAATCTTTCCTGTTTCACTGCTGTAAGTATATTTGGAGACCTCCAAAGAGATCCAGAGAATATTCCCTCTGCAGCTTACCGCGATCTTAGTGTTCCTTAGGGAAGCTTGCCATGGACAGATACTGTCAATGAGAATTCCTTAGAAATCCACTGGGGTTTCTGAAACACCAAGCTCCCAAAGAGTGAGCCAGGAATTTCAGTCAGCCTTGCAATATCTAGCTTTTTGTACAGAGAAACAATCAGGCGGGTGCTGAGATGTTGGCTAGGAAAAATGAAAGAACAGCGGGCAACTTGGCATTTTGGGAAGTATTCATACAACATGGCTCATCATCAGGGCAACTCCCAGACAGAAAACACACACTACCTGTCTTTGGGAACCTCTGACTAAGTTTCAGTGTTCTTTAATTAGCAAGGGCACTCAGTGTTCTCAGAATCCATACCGTGCTGTTCTACAAAACACGCTTTGATTTAGTTTTTAAAATGAACAAAGATTTAAACCATTCCAGCATTCAAAGGTGCTCAGAAATCAGCAAATCAGGTGAGACAGGTGCCCAAGGAAAATATATTTCAAATACAAAGGTATAGCATATGCAGTTTCTCTTATACAGACTTGCTGTCTGCTGGGAAAGCTATCACAAAATACAGGACTCCTTCCAGCTTTTGTTTGCTTTTAACTTGGGATTATCCTCTCCAAAAATGACTATTACAAATTGCCAGTTGTTACAGATCCAAGGTACAGAAGGGCAGATTGCTCCTGGCCCCCAGAGGAGCAGGGGAACTTTTCCTCCCGCCTTTGAGCAGGTCACATACGGCTTGGGTGGTGTTAGCTCCATGGTATCTTTCTGCAGTGTTACCACTAATCCTTTTTATTCCACACATACTTCCACTTTCCCACCAGGACACAGCTCAGATAATTGCAATCCAATCAGGGTTTTGATTTTCCTTCAAACCACTACCACGTACAAGCGCTGGAGTTCAGCCCCTCGGGGAGGCTGAGGGAAGGGCTCGGCTCCTCCTGGCCACAGAGAGCCCTGGTCGCAAACCGCTCCCTCTCACAGGCATCCCTGGCCCCACTCCTCGAGCAGAGGCTCAGATGCATGCGCCAAACTCCTGCCTCCACTCGGCCTTCTTTTCTGCTCTTTGAAACAGGGCGTGCGTGCACCCACTCCGCTGTCCTGTGAGTAACCTAACCTATCAGGCTGGCTGACCTCCGCAAGGGAAGAGGAAGAAGATGCACTGAAAGGGGGACAAAGCTGGTGCGCTCCTTCCCACGTCCAGGGATGCTGGAGGGCACTCCTCAAGGCAAAGATATCTCTAAGGGCCTTTGACAGGCAACGTGATGCTCCAGTGTTCCTGTTCCAATACTTTTTCTTTAAATTCTCCTTTTTTTTTTTTTCTTTTTTCTTTTTTACTTCAAATGGAATCTTAGACATTTTTAAAAAACATAAATCTCAAAATCAAGTAATTCCTAGCTGCGGTTCAGAATGATAAAAATCTCCTGCCTCCAGCAGCAGACAGCATAGTATCCAGAATCCAAACTCACTCCTGCCTGAGTTCTTAGAAGGTGTCTTCACTGCTGTCTGGGCAATTCTACAGCCTGAAAACAGCACTTAAGACTAGGTCTAAACTCAGACTTATCTAATAAATTTTCAGGCAGAAAATTCTCCAAAAAAATGATGATGGATGATGTAAAACACAAGATCTGTGAACAGAAAAAAAATAATGAAGTGCACTGTTTTCTAGCTTTTGGAATCTTTTGCATTGCATTTTATTTTCATTTCTCCCTCCGCACAAGTTTTTTATTTATACATATATACACACACACACATATATATATTTGTCCAGTAACATCTGAAATTTGGGAATATAATACTGAGCACAGCAAGCTAGCCAGCTTGTGCAGGGACAGAGGTGTTGTAAGCGAATACAGGAGCAGTTTTAATGCTCTCCAAGTGCTCCTGTCTTTCACAGAATCACAGAATGGTGGGGGTTGGCAGGGCCCTCTGTGGGTCACCCAGCCCAACCCCCTGCCGAAGCAGGGTCACCCAGAGCAGGCTGCACAGCACCG
>Ga0065711_1037875_pt1 | contig 19390 bp, 15 predicted proteins | sample Hoacrofraction12_FD_59098 | JGI IMG/M metagenome (GOLD analysis project Ga0065711, IMG submission 59098) | Hoatzin crop microbial communities from Cojedes, Venezuela - Epithelial fraction 12 v2 (version 2) | ecosystem: Host-associated > Birds > Digestive system > Esophagus > Crop | place...
TGGTGAGGCCTCATCTGGAGTACTGTGTCCAGTTCTGGGCTCCCCACTTCAAGAAAGATGAAGAGCTACTGGAGAGAGTCCAGCGGAGGGCTATGAGGATGGTGAGGGGACTGGAACATCTCTGCTACGAGGAGAGGTTGAGGGAGCTGGGCTTGTTCAGCCTGAAGAAGAGAAGGCTGCGAGTGGACCTAATAAATTCTTACAAATATCTGAAGGGTGGGTGTCAGGAGGATGGGGCGAAGCTCTCTTCAGTGGTGCCCAGTGACAGGACAAGGGACAATGGGCACAAACTGAGGCACAGGAAGTTCCGTCTGAACATGAGGAAGAATTTCTTCCCTCTGAGCATGATGGAGCACTGGAACAGGCTGCCCAAGGAGGTTGTGGAGTCTCCTTCTCTGGAGATATTCAAGACCCGCCTGGACAAGGTCCGCTACAGCCTCCTGTAGGTGACCCTGCTTTGGCAGGAGGGTTGGACTTGATGACCCACAGAGGTGCCTTCCAACCCCTACCATTCTGTGATTCTGTGATTCTGTGATACTTGGAAAAGAACAGAAGTATTGTTAAGTTTTATAAACAACCCTAACCTATGTTAAACAAATATTTTATGGGGCACATGAACTAGAATCATGTCATGTAAAGGCAGATTATTGAAGTTTCTTTGAGTTGAAAATAAGATTTAGGTCTCCAAGATCTGTAACCACGGACCTTCTACTGAAACACTTAAACAGAGCAACACAAACCTTGAAGCATCCTACTGTATGCTTCCAGCAAAGGCGTGAATTTAGAGGAGAGTGTATGAATCATATTACCAGTACATATGGTATTTTTTATCTGAAAGAGGTTGATGGGCTTTCAGGTGACTGGCACCAGCTCTTGTTGGGCAAAAGGCTGTTGAACCCACCAGTCAGGCACATACAGGCTGTCTCCCTCCTTCCTTCTCCCTCCACTTTCCCCTTCGAAGCTCCCACCTCCAGTGCTTGTTAGGTTGTTTGTTGTTATGTTCCAGGCTCATTATAGCAACTGACTGACTCAGAGTTGTCATTAATCACTATTTAAGAGCATTACAGTAGTTTTTAACCTGGAGTAGATGGCAGGGTTGTGAAAGAGAGAATAGACATGATAATTTCTTTCTTTTCTTTTCTTTCCTGCCCTGCTATCAATCAGAAATATGTCTGGTCTTCTCCTCTTCACAAGGAGAAGTGCTGACAAAAGAGTTGTCTCCAGAGAGAAAGAAAGATATGGGTCAGTGACACAATCTTCTCAAGCACAGCTACTGTGCCTCGAGAGGGCAGTAAGAATTCAAGCTGAAACCAGGTATTTATCTCCTTCTTCTGGTCCAGATGCAGGTTTCCATTCTTGAAATGAGTTATCAATCAGGGAGATAAGAGATACTTTAAATAAAATAGGAAGTATTTCTTCCTAGTTCCTCTTCTTCGTTCTCTCTACTTGCAAGTAAATAGGGAGTTGCCACCCAGAGCTTCTTAAGGTCACAGAGGTATAGCATCTTCACCTTTTATTTCTATTTATCAACGAAGAAAGGATGAACACTCAAGAGAGGTGTTGTTCAATGTTAGTCATTCAGGGGAATCTCCTGTTGAATGTTATTTGATCTTTACGATTTGCTCTTCAAAGAAGATCCTTTCTTTTTCAGTATTATTGACAAGATACTGTGCGGTCATTAATGACCATGTTCTTTGTCCTGTGACTACAATATTTCTTTGCTGAAATTATTTAGGAAAATCCTTGGGTAACAGAAAGGAGGTGTTTATTCTTCTGCTTATGCCCCTGATTTATTTCTTTTTCTCCCCAACTCTGTTCCTTCCTGTTCTTCCTTGTCAAACTGCAAACCCTTCTTTCTCGCTTGAGTCCCAGCTGTCTCTAAAAGGGTTGTTTGTACTTCACAAATGAGACTCATCTTTACCCCCACTCATGCTCAGGCTCTTTAGAAGAAAGTGAACTTCCTGTGGTATAACCCACATGGAAAGGGTTAGACCCAAACAATATTTATGTAAGCATGTTGTTGCTTTGACAGAGCCATGGGGAGCAAACTGTTAGGGGCCTTTCTGTTTAAAGACTCAAAGGACTTTGTGAAGGAGAACACAGAAATCTGTGGACTTACAATGCTGTGAGGCATTTGGAGCCAAAGCTTGAGGGTGGTCTTTTTTGGAAACCTCTCAAAAAAAGAAAGTTTTCTGTTTCCCCTCATTCTTGCCCCATCTGCTGTAAGTCCCTGAATAGCACATTTTGATCAAATGGACAACAGCAGGGATGAGATCAGGAGTTCAGGCAGGCACAGGGCTGGGGGAGGGAGATCTGCGCTCGCAACACGGGCAGAAAAGGCCAACAGAAATTTTGGTGAAGATCAAACCTCATCAGAGAAAGCTAGAGCTGTGAGAACTGGAGAGGAAGAAAGAATTTGGAAGGAAGTCAAGTGAAACAAAGTTTAGAAAGTGAATCAGGGTGAGTTTAACACCAAAACTCTGAGGCCTTTGCTGAGGTAGAATTCCCCCCAAAATAAGGAGAGGGATGAGATGGGAAAGCCTGCCTTTATATCTTTAATCGCTATTGACAGCTTCATTTTGTCTTGCATAGCCACCTCCCCATCTCAAAAGCCATTTGCATCAGAGAGACTGAAATACTTCTAAGGGAAGAAGAGTCAAAACAAAGTTTTTTAAAGAGTTGTGGATCACTATTCTGCTTACAAAGAGGTCAGAGTGGTTTCTAGACAAATTTTCTTTCTAATATTTATATGGTTAATTGTTCTCTGCAGAGAGTCATTAACATTTCCCTTATTTTTCTTCTCCTTTATTTCCAATCAACTCTACAGTTTTTGATCCCCAGCTTATCCCATTATCACTATCCTGTTCTAATTATCTTTCTTACTGCCTAAATTACCATACACGCATTCTTTTTCCCCTCCAGGACTTGGCTTCTCATACTTTGATCTGCTAATTGGCTTTTTAATCATCTCACTTTGTTTTCTTTTCTTTTTGATACTTAAAAAGGAATTATTGACTGTAATGACCTCAAAGGTACCAGTTTGATAACACTGGCTCTGGAGACCTGAGAGTCAGCCCAGACATGTTGATTCCAAAGCAGCTTGTGCCACTGCAGAGCCGAGAGACACAGCATTTCTACATCTGGGTATGTGATTCAGACCCCATCCCCATGGTTCTCATTGTTTCCCTCTGGAACCTTTGGAATTTAAATGCTTGTCCACAGGTGTTTGGACTGAGACTGTCAGCTCACTGCAGCCTATGCGCATCTTTTGGTCCTGTTTATCTCCTTCCCTCAGTGGTCCTTTCAATTCTGTTTCTTCTCCTTGCCAGTGTTTCCTCCCTTTTAAGAATTCATGTTAAATTCCAGAAAGCTCCAGTTTTTGTATTTTACTGACCCTTTTCATAGACCCCTGCTTTTCTTTTTTACAGTTATGTCTACACATTGTCAAAGCATGTAGGGCCACACTACAAGGGGTTGTGGGCTAAAGATCAAACCAATCACCAAGCAGAGAAGTTCACAATCTTTTGGGTAACATACATCCACACGTGCCATTCTGCTGTACCGGCATTTCAGACTCTAATAATCTTCACTTGACATTTCTGGATTTGCCTAGTGATGACAGTCTCTGTATATTAAGGCTAGTGAATGTCTCCATTGCAAATCACATTTATGATTTTTTTAATGTCTTGAAGACTGTCAGAGGCAGACATCTGAAGGGTGCGATTTCTTGACAGACTGTTTATGTACCAATGTGTAAAATTTTCCTAAAATCTGCTCTGCCATTTCTGTTGCCTGTAGGGTTGAGAAATTCAGTAGTGCCTTATGTTAGTGGTTGTCTAATCGTCTTGAATACAAGTACTTCCCATTGCACTATCATCATGCCATAAAATGGTTCATTGAAGTTTCCTAGAAACAGAAAAGGAGTTTAAAAAGTAAAAATCACTGCTGGGTTTCCCTCTGCAAAATAAAGATTTAATTTAACAAATTTCAGTGCTTATGTGTAAAATAAAATGTGTGCATTTGGGGGATTGTTTTTAAACAGGAGAAAATTTTGAATCAAAGTCATACAGAAAATGAAGTTTAAAGAAACATATTGTGAATGTGAAGGTAAAATGTTGCCTTTCCTGCACAGAAGCCAGGCTGCCTAGGGAGCAATGAGAAGAGCAATGCTTATATTTGTACTAGGTCAAAGACATTTGATAAAGCCAGTAGCATAGGAGTGGGCAGATAAACCCATAATGGAATCCACACCGTTGTTTTGTTTGCTATCTCTCTAGTAAAGGTTGCTGGTACCCCTACTGCTGCGAATCCAGCCAAAACATCTCCGAGAATTTAATCAAACATAGAGGAAGCATGAAGGTGAGTACTCTTAGCTATAAATAAAAATCCTGGGAATAATTATGCTTAATATTTTATTGTGCTTAAATGTTGAAGAATTTTGGTCGATTGCATCAATATATTTTTGTAGAGAAGGCTTTATTTCCAGAAGGGTTCTGCAGGTATCCAGGTACCAGATATGACCTACCAGGTTTCCCAGAACACATGATTTTTTCCTGATGTGAGCTCTCAGGGTCTAAGGGTCTAAATGGTCCTACCAGGGAGATGAAGACTTTCAGAGAGAAGTGTTTGTTTCAAATCATAGTGAAACAGAATGTCAAAATCTTTCATTAAACAGAATGACCATGCAATTCTCTCTATTTCTGCAATATGGAAAACAAATCCTGCTCTTCCCACCCCTGAACTACACATGCAAGACATATAAATCACTGTTTGAACATATTCACAGTATTTCACTTCGAGGTTACTCCAACCTTAACAAAATTCTACCTTGAAATATTGGTACAACAAAGAAAAATTTTTAACAAAACAAGGATGTATGTTAAAAAAACAAACAAACAAACAAACAAAAATCTGTACAAGGAACAGAGCTGCCACAGAGAGAATTAGCGATGAGTTGTGCCATGAAATGGCTTAATAAGTCTGAGGTATCCCACAGAGAGATCAGTGTCATACACCCAGTCATTTCAGTCCTAAGATATATCAAATCATAGCTGGGAAAGAAATAGCATTTCTATGTGAAGTTAATTGAAAAGGAATAATGAAAAAAATAATGAGATATATTGAAGCAGATAAAGTAGCAACCCAAATCCGTAATCAGGGCATTAAAACTAAAGCAGATAACACTATGTGTGTATAAGATACTGGATATTTCATCATGTTAGCAACACAGTAATAGCTGCTAAATGCAACTCAACGAAAGCTAAAGAATTACAAAAGAAATGCATGTCTACTTGGTGTCTCAACAACTTCATATTTTTACTAAAGCAAATATTTCAGTTTCATTGAGTATAAGGTGGTAAATTCTCTTTTCCGTTAATTTGTGCATATAAGGATAAAAAATCTTATTTTGAAATACATATTTCCTATCACAAAAGAAAAGAAACAATCAAATTAAAAGCTGATTATATCATTTCACTGCTATAAAGTCTGAAGAGTACTTAACAAAAACAGTAAAGACATCATTATCAGTGTATATTTATGTCATAAGAATTGCTGAACAACTACTTCAATTAAACTTACTCTAGTTAATTTTCCACAGAGTTGTAAAGGTCTCCGAAAGTGCTAAGATTTATTATTTCTTGAATGTAATAGAATAAAAAAGTAAGGCTGTGTTTTTTATACTCCTTAATATACTTTTTTTTCTCCCATTTTGTCTTGGAAACACTTAATTAGTTGTTTTGGCTAAAGAAGTGAATCAGTGAAACAAATCTAATTTTATGTCTGGTGCTAAAAGGGTATGTCTGGACCTTCATACCCTAGAACATGGTCTTATTCTACAAACTGAAAGAGATGCAGGAACACAGTTTATCTGAAAAATCAGTGGATTTAAGGCAGGAGCATATTTTTAACCAGTACAGTAAAACTTATACTGAGAAACTGGAAACTGAAAGTTTTTTCAGAATAGTACTACTGTCCTCCCGTTTGAAGAAAAATGCTCTTCAGAGGAAATAGATGGCATGCTATAACTATCAATCAATCAATCATTTACTTGATCGATGTCTTTCACTCCTTGAAGAAATGACAATACACAAGACTTAGCTGAAGTGGAACAAATGTTCACTTGCTCATCTTTAATGTAAATGTACCTTATGGATTGTTGAACTTTCCAGAGACTACTGCTGTGTTGATTAATTGCTAATGAATGCTAATGAAGGAGTGAGGTGAATATACACAGTGCTGTATTTAAGTGATGATTGATTGGATTTAACACTAGCTGTCAGGAGAGTACTTACCACATGCACAACAAGTCCATAAATATGCACAGAACTGTTAGTTGTCTTCCTGCATGTCTCTCTGGTCTTTGAAGTCGATCTGTGACGGGGAGAGAACTGCCCCTCTAGACTTACACTGCTAAAGTAAATTCTTTCCATAGGAAGGACATCACCTTTCAATGACAGGTTTTAATTAAACATTAACGATCAGCATACAGTTGCACAACAAAATGTCGCTTGATGAGTTCCCTTTTAAATGCAAAAGTCAATTTTTAGAAAATTTTAATAATGAAGAAAATGCTAAGAGACCAACAAAAATACAAAGAAACTGTCCTTTAAAGCTCCAAAATACAGAGGGGACACTAGGATAAACAAAGAAATGCCATTTCCAATTTCAGAAGCGCAATACTATGTTATTCCTTTATGAGATGGAGGAAAATAAATTGAAGCAGCAAACTTTTTCTGGCAAGTTCTATGCAGCTGGTTAAAAATTTCAGTGGCTAAGAAAAAAAACCAGCTACTGACCAAATAAAGAAGAGAAGCGTGTGCCTGGTTGAAGTGCACGGGAGGAGAGAATAGGAGGTGGAGGGTGCAGCTGAGCAGACCCCGGAGCCAGGATGAGGGATGCTCTGTGGAGCTTGTTGCCAGCTCAGAACAAATTGCCTGAGTGGGAAGCGGGAGTTACTTTTTGTCATTTGGATGATAAATGCTCAATGTTCAGCTATCAATATCCAAACCTCTATTGTGTTAGGGTCTTTTGAAACACCTACCCTAGTTGCTGTGACTATCTCCCGAACATTCGTCTCTGGTGAATTCAATGCAATGATAACAACCCCTTAAAATGACCTTTCGAAATTCAAGTTAAAGTTCCTTGCTTCAAAAGAAATTACTTTTCAATAATAACTATATCCTTCACACTGTCAAACTAAAGCTAACCAAGTTGTTCATTCTATACAGCCCACAAGAAAGCAATAGATAGGAACAGCTATTTCTAAACACTCTGGTGGCATTCACATATTACCACAGCTGTAATTTTCAGGTGCCTTTGATTTTCAAGTCCTTAAGCACTTTCTGATAGGTATGCAGACCCTCACACAGACAATTTAAACCTACTAGTAGTTAACAGTTGCTGTTGAAGGTAGTTGCTGTACTTGCAGTGACAAGAAGTGAAATTCTGATGTTGGCACAAGTGTATTCAATTTTTTCTAATGATTCGGAAAATTTAATTTAAAATCAGCTTTTCTGCCGCTGCTGAAATTTATTTGTACTAAGTTGAGCCGTCATTCTGGTTTAAGAAATTGGCCTATACTTGCGCATGCCAGATGGGAAGGGAATCAATTTGGTGATGGTGAATTTCCACTGGGCAGCTCTGGAGGTAGCCACAATTTCTTGCTGTGACTGTATTTCCAGGGAGCTTTGATTCGGCAACAAACATTGTCAGTGAAATGGGCACTGTAAATGGTAGACCCAGAAATTTTGCTAAGTGAAGGGAAGGAGAGCATCAAGTGCCCTTGTATCAGTGCAAAACTTCTCATTTAGAAGAAGAAAATACCACTTCAGTGGTATTCTTATAGGAAAATCTGCATAACTGAGAAGTTAAAATAATTGGGTTTTACCTATTCAGGGAAAATGGACAAATGAGGAAGAGAAAGGCTCTCTATGGCAGTACTTGCTTCGAAGTTACTGACATCTCAAAAGCAGATGACTCATATCAGCATTAATAAAAGAATTTAAACAAACCACTGCAAATGAGGATTGGAAACTGGTTTTAAAATATCGTCTGGTCACAATCTTGCAATTTGAGAAGAGAGCCACACGGGGAAAAAATGCAAAAAAACAACCAACTTGATTTAGAGGGAATGTAAAAAACCCAAGAATTAATTACAGTATAATATAGAACAGTACAGAAAAAAAAAGGATGTTCAGAATGATTAATGTAAATTAGAAGGTATGAATAATAGAGAACAGATAAGGGAGACAAAAGAACATAAGCAGTTGTCTAGGGTCAGCTGATAAGATGATACAAAGGAGAATTTTAAATATATTAGGATCAGAAGAAACACTCAAAAGCTGCTAGAAGTGGGGAAAATCCCAATATTGAAGCACATTGGACATGCTTCTGTCCTGTAGTTACTAAAAGAATCAGTCATATCGTATACTGACAGTGAATTGACTTATGTTCCAATGAAAGTATGAAAAAATGAAAACACTAAACAATAGCTACTAAAGGTAGACTTTTCAACAGTGACAAACCCAATCTATTTGCATACGAGGGCTTAGATGAGTTAGTCTAAGAGTCAGCTGAATCCCTTGGCATCTTTTTCAGTATATCTGGAATACAGGAAAGACCCCAAGGAATGGAAGAAGGTTGCTGGGCTAGAAGATAAAGAGAGAACTCAAAGAGGGAGTTAACTATGATTTCTTAACCTGACATCAGATCCAAACAAAAATGACACACATTTGCATATGATACCACTTGGTTAATACAGGATATTACTACAACCACTCAGCATAGATTAAAAAACCTGCAATTTTAGCTAAGTCATCTGTTATTTTTAAATAAGATTATTTGACTGCTCTGAACATATCACATGCACTCACTTTTATAGTGCATTTGTCTTTGTACTATTACTGTAAATATTTTCATTAGGAACACAGAAAAAACCCTGAAAGTCGTCACTGTTTAGATGGTTTAAAATTTTGCTAACCTGATATGTCTCAAAATGCGATTAGCAATAGGGAGTTTTAGAAAAGGCAAAGTTTCTAAATAAACAAAAAAATATCTTTCATTATAGTACCATTTCACTCATACGTCAGAAAAAGTTTCTGGCATATTCCTGAAGAAATCCACATTGGCAGAAAGGAAAGTTGAACTTTTTTGTTTGGTTTTCAAAAAGCTGACCAGAGTGGCACCTGCTGAGCTCCTGAAGAATGTATAAGCAGACTTAGAACCTTTTTTTTTCTCAGTCCTGTCTGCTCATTCATTTTACTCTATTGCTATGCCCGGATTTTGTAGGGACTCCTGCCACTGCCACCTTCATTATCCAGGCAAACGCATACATAATCCAGCTTCTCTCAAACACTCTGGCTACCCGAATGATGGCATAAAAAAGCTCTTGATTACTGGAGGCTATTGTGCCTTCTGAAGAATTACATCATGACAGATTTTTTTAGACCCTGTTTACAATTTTTATTTAATTTTTATTTTTTTCAGTGGCTAAACAGAAAGTCTCTAAAATAGAAAGTCTTTTTTATGGGACACTTCCACTGAAGAGATTTGTCAGGAAGGAGGTAGAAATTTGTCTGAATTCTGAAATCTTCAGGTTATTGGATGATCCCAGACTGAAGATCCAGGTTTGAAAAAGTGCACACAGCATTTGTGACTGGGGAGGGACTTTGAGGCAATATGTCAGCTGTAGTAGCATTTTTGTGAGCTGGGGAGATTTTCAGAGGTGCTGCCTGCAAAGTTTCCAACAGGAGCTGCTTGATACCACCTTGCTGTGAAAACATTGCTTGCTCTAACTCTGAAGCATAAGATTGAATAAGTAATCTGTCTTTTTTGGACAGGAGACCACATTAATCTTTAACTTATACAGACAAAGACTAATTCTAACAGCTCAAGAAAATAATTTTTATTATGTTTCCCCTTGCTTTATTAATCTTCTCCCAACCTGCATGATCACCACCCATCACAGACCCTTCAGGGAACACCGTGTGTTATATGTGTGCTATAGAAGCCAGCCTGTGCTTCAGTGTACTGTTTTGTTTTATACCAACTGCATGAAATCAAGGATTTCTCCTGAGCATAATGTGTTTTGGATTCATGATAGACCCATGTGTCTCGCTATTTCACTGATAACTGCCGGAAAGTTGCCAGGCTGCTCTGTCTGGTCCCTGTGTCCATGTCTGGATCTACATGCTGTCAAGTTCCCTGGTTTTAAACATCCTTGTGATGCAGCACTTTTCTTAGCTTCTCTGGCACATCTCCAGAAGACAAGCACTATATTTGAAGGTGACAAGACACAGTCCTGAATAATCCTTCAAAAGAGGACTCAGGAACAGGAAGAATGAGTCCATTCCACCCAGTGTCTTCAAAGAAGGCTGTATAGGAAGAAAAAAAATGCACATCCAAATTTATTTGTTCCCACCCCCCCCAAAAAAAACCCCATCAAAACACTTTAGGATTAATTATGTCAAAATCTACTGCAATGACAGCATCAGCAAGGCACAGTTTTTTGTACTCATCAGTCAGGTGAGATACTGAGCATTATCTCTGTGCTGGGGCATAGCTGGGGCTGAAGCACAACTTGACCCATGACAGGACCTGCCATGATCTCAGTGACGTGCTGGTCTAGCGGGGCCTGGGTGCAAATGGTCAGCAGGCAGCATGGGACTCACTGAGCCCCATGACAGTGCCTCCCAGCATTGGTCACCATGCACATGAAGCATTGTTTCATTATAGCAATCAATTCAAGATGCTGCAGCAGTAGCTGAGCAGTGGTAATCACTGAAATGGTGCGGCACCATTGCCCAGCGGCAGAAGAAAGCTCCCTATCAGCCACCTGCTCATGAAGGCTGCTTGGAGGAAGGCTAGTGGGAAATGAAAAAACCTTGTGGTACTTCTCCTCCTGACTTGGCGTACCAGCTCCTGCCATAAAATCATTAACAGACAACTGAGACCCCAGCAACCACCCAAGGAATTTTTGACAGGAGGAATGGGCAAACACGCAGAACATTTACGTTCCTACAGCCGGCCACGACATTGTCTAATTTGTATTAGAGGAAGATGGACAACCATTTGCAATCTTTGGGTCAGTTAATAAAGATCTTTCCTCACAGAGCATTAACCACAGCAAATCTCCACTGATTTTCCCTTATTTTGTCTGATGTGGATTGTGGATTTATCTAGTCCGTGTGTCGTGATACGCACATTGGCTAGAATTGCGGCCACTGTGTCTGATTCAGCCGTCGCAGGGCTACCTACTCCTGTACTCCCTTTACACTCAACACCTAATGTACTTTTGACATCTATAGTCCAGTCACAATGTACAGCCCCTGGTAAAAACTCTTCAAAAACCTCATATTCACTAGTCGCTGAAGTGAGTCATTGCTTAGAAAAAATGGATTCAAGCAAACGGAAGGAGCTTTCTACCAGAAATACTCCTCATACACCCTTTCCCAGCACCCCCTGTAATACCATGAATTTGAATGTATCACCTGGAGTTTAGTTGGCTGCTCATGTCTCTCAGTGTGACAGTAACACCTCCTGTTAAATCCACAGCACTCACACAGATCAATAAAGAAATCCTTTTGAGATCTGGCAAAAAGAAAAAAAAACAAAAGCTACTGGGAGATAGATATTACTCTTGGTCTGTAGCTGTACCAGCTCAGGATGGACTCACACAGGCTCAGGCAGGTCAACACAGGTTAGTTTCTAGGTGGAGATCTCTGAGGGAAGTTCAGGGATTGAAGAAGTTTTGTACACAGGGAAATAACCACATAACCTCTGTGTTAGATAACACATTTCATCAGAGAATTTTTGGATGATTTTGTAAAATCGTTCCTATACAAGCAGACATACTGATTTTCTATGTGTGGAAATGATTCTATCTTAGCCTTCAGGAAGCACCTCACAAGAGGGAGAACAACAGTGGCTTTATGGCACCTGGGTTCCAGGCTGCTGAAGGAATTGGGAAGCCTTTCCCAGAAGCTAGGGTATCTCTGAGGATGTTTTCCCCTGAGTGTCCTTACGCTGTGCCTGGTGTTTTTGGCCCCAAATTTGTATGCCTAATTATAAAGGAAGCAAACATTTGGATATTAAAAATTGTGGAAGTCAGAAGCTAACATTACAGATCCCTTACACACAAACATACAGTGGCCACTGCTGGGTTTTGCTTCTCCAGGACCTTATTCTTAAAGCTAATCCAAGGTTTAAACTGAATTCATCATTCTCTGTTAGCTCTACACCTTAATTCAGTTGGACAACTGCTGCTGTAACCAGTAATAAATTTTAAGTGCAAATTGCTATTCTGTTCTTTTTGCAGCAAAAAAGAGAATAATATCCTTGGATTTTAATTTTAAAAACACAATTTGAAACCATATGAGATATGAGAAACAATACGAACACGAACAAGTCACAGTTCTTATGCCAGATTCCACAGCTGTGTTGGTAATATGGCAAATGAGAGCTGTTCATTTCCTAATATTGATCAATATTGATCACACAGAAGAAAGCAAGCCTATTTAAAGTATTAACCAAGTATATTATACCTAATTCCTTTTTTTAAATGGTTCTCCATCCATTAAAGTTAAAAAAGACTTCATCATTAACTTAAATGAAAACCAGTCTCCCGCTTGAATTAAAATTGCAGGGCAGAATCAGCCACGTTCAGGGTAATGTCTTCAATCGTGTTCATCTAATACTTAAGCTAGTACTTCTTAGTTTCATTTTAAAATTTGGTTTTGCTTAAAGACGTGTTTCAAGAAGGTGAATCATTCCCCACCAAGATCAGGGCTGCCTAAAATCCAGCCATTCTCCAAAGGAGGCTGGTTAGAGTCAGCTCAGTTGTTGCTGTGCTGCATCAGAAGCACACTAGATTTTCAGAACTTGTCCCAAAGCATGAGATTCATTTTTGTTCCTAAATTTTCTAAGACAATGGGATATTGGACCATAATTAGGTCTCCTGTAGCCTTCAGGCGATGCAAATTAGAAAAAGCTATTTCTTGTGCAACCCACATACTTCAGCTTAGTCTGCCTGCAATGGCAGACAGCACTCCCCGAGACCTTGTCCCTTCCTTTTAACCCTATTCCTGAGCCCTTGGTTTCATTCACTTGGTACATTTGTGAAGTTTTAATGGGTTAGACATTACAGCATGAGAGTTATAGTCACATGTTTTTCTCCTCTTATATTGGGTATGATCTACTAGGTTTTTAAAGTGGATCAGGGTATTTTAGAGATCTTGGTGAATCTGAGTGTCTGGTTTGGGGATAAGTCTGGATCTGGCAAAAATGAATCATGTGATAATCTTATGGATCTTCCATCACCACAGATAATGTTTTCCAAGTATTTCTAAAGTAAACCAGCAATCCATTACAGTTCCCTTACTTCCTGTTAGAGAACAGATAACTGCAAGTGCTTCAAAAATTTATTTCAGGTCTTCCTTTAACAGAAAAAAATTTCTCGAACTCACAAGACTTTTGTAGCAATGCCATTCTTCTTTTGATGGTCCTTAGAGATGCCCTTGCCTTATTAATATTTAATCTTGTGCTTAAAGTTAATCATATGATTAATTCCCTTTAATTTACTGGAACTATCCCTGTACTCAAACTGCACAGGCACAGAAAAGTTTACAGGATTCATTTTAGACCTAGGAAATGGAGAACTAAATGAAACTAAATATAAAAACTGATGTGCTTCAGAATTCTTTTTCCCACCATGCAGCTCAAAACCTGAGATTTCTGTTCTGTTTCATTTGTTCCCTAATTTATTCCACATTATTTTAAAAACAAAATGTGGCAGGTGAGTCACAAGTATGGCGTAATGTACTTCAGTGGCTTATTCACCCCTGATCATGTGAACCAAGCTTACAATGGAAATATCTGTTAAGTTGTGAGAACATTTTGTCTCATCCAGAGAACAGCATGTCTCCTATTAAGGCTCATTATCCAAAATCAGGGTGGCAAAGAGAAATCACCAGCAATAGTATTCGCAAGTAATTGATGTTACTGAGATAAAAAAATGTCAACAGCTGTTCATGAAAAATAATCTAGAATGTATTCAGACCATAATTAATATAAGGAGGAGCAGGCACTCTTTCATCACCATGTAAGACTGCATCTGAAAAGGAATATCTGTATTAAATAAAAATAAACTTCCCAAACATACTACAAGGGAATTGACTGGCTTTTCTGAGGTGGATAGTTTCTGTCATGATGAATTTTTCTGGCTTGTTAAAGTCAATCTTTCTGTACTACTTCTCACTTACTGTGTCTCTGCTTGTGTTTCAAACCTCATTGACCACAGCATCAACGACAAGCTACATTTCTGGTCCTGTAGCTCCACCCCATTTTTCACTCAGGGCTTAAAACACATCGGCAAGACAAAGGCTGTTATCTGGCTTTACACTTCCCTAAACTGCTTCAACATGCAACAATATAGACAGGACAGTTAGGTGTGCAACCGGTACTCTGCCATTAGACTAATTTACAGCATTATTCACCTTACACAATTGCAATTTCTGTTATGCACAGGAAGTCTTTCTAGACCAGTTAATAAGTCAGTTACAAAGGTACTTTGGATCGCTACCATACAGAATCACTACAAATAATGCTGTATACTTTGAAAAAAACAAATCCTTCCGACAAGGAAATTCATAGTGGGAGCAACTTTTGCTTTTAACAGTTACAGCTACCCTAGATCAGGTATTCAATATGTTTCCATCTCTGTTCTTTTGATCTTCATTTACTTAATCAAAGCCAGCTGTTTTCTCCAAAGAGGAGCACAAGAAAGAAATATTGGTTTATTAATCTTTTCTGAAGCTGATGCTTTCTTGAGCTGAGCACTGTCTGAACTCAGGATGATTTACATTCTTGTTTATTCCAAAAAAAAGCTTTGTTTTTCCCCACCATTTCCCTCCTAGCAGTCCAAAAGATTTTCAGCTTGGTAAAACCTTCATCTACTGAGCAGGTGAAGTTAAGCATATTTCTATTCTATTTTCAAGATTAAGCTCATTCTTTTCACAGCTCTTTGTTTCTAATGAATTTGAAAAACAAAGGAAAGAACACAGCAGCAAATGGGATGCAGTACATTTTTTTCATTACTTTTTTTTTTTGACACTGAAGATAAATCCATTCTCTAGAAGATACAGGACCAAAGTTTGAGATCTTTTATGCTCAGGTAACACCACTGAATGCAGAAAGCTCAAATAATTTAGCAGTTCAGTACCATAAGGCACTTTGGCTTAAAACCTATACGCAATATGCTAGCATGGCTTTTCTGCAGCCAGCAGCTTTTGATGCTTTCTAAACAAATAGCTTAATAGCACAAGATATTGCATTGTATACTATAAAATAATTAGGGTATAAAAGCCACTTTTGTGTGCTGATGCTTCCTCAGTAGTTAATCTAGTAAATTTTCCTGGAAATCGGGACAGCCAGTTGCTGGCCAGGGCCTCTGCACTGACTGCTGTTTGATCACGTATGTTTTGCCGCTGTGTCCCCGTGTCGCTCTGGCTCAGTGGGAGTTTTGAATCCAGATGAGATGCAGGGAGCGCTCCATCCCCATTGCGTCATTCACTGGCGTCCTCCAAGATCAGTGTTAAGATTTGCTGTCTGTGAGACAGGACACAGTACATCCTTGTGCATGGGAGGACCACGTGCCTATGATCAGAAGGCTGATCAGGACACATATGTGTATCAAAGTCTTATGTGGAATTTTAAGTAGCTAAAGGAAGTTAGTTAAATTTAATTAAAATAGAGAACTAGCTGCCTTTCTAGCCTTTCCCTTCTTCTTCCCACAACTGTGCATTTGAAGGATCGTAGTGAGGAGCTATATGGCCTAATCTAACATAGTCAATAAAACAAAGCTGACTGCCTTCAACTAACTGTGATGTCCTCTCCTTCGCTCCCTTTGAGGAAACAAAACAGAGACACATGAGAGGTCTCTAAATCTGTCGGTGCAGTTGTACATTTGTTACTCCTGTACATTTCTTACTCCTGTTTTCTTTCAGCCACTGCCCAAGTCACAGCGAACTCATTGAAAAAAAATAAAAAGCTTGAATTTCCCAGTGTAAAAAGTGCCCTTCACTCATTTTATTCCCGACCAGGGCAATCACACCCAGTAAGTCGCTGAAACCTTCCCCTTGCACACCCACTCTGACCTAGCTGGGGAGCAATGTGCCTCACACCGGTGCTGGAGAACCACAGCAGGCCAAAACCACTGCTTGGGAAACCCTGCCATGCTGGGGAGAGAAGGCAGGCAGCAAGCACCCGCCGGCCTCACTCCTTTCAGGGCAGCTCCAAAAGGTGAAGGACAGGAGAAGCAAGTTCAGTCCTTAGCCAGCCTATGACAGAAGGAGATTTCTGTTTTCCTCCTCCTTCCCTTCTTTAGGAATATTTCTACCTGCAGCTTTAGGCAAGGGGAGGGGGAGAGAAAAAAAAACCCTCCAGCAATGCCTGGTCTGTCCCAGTGGAGAGGACAACCTCCTCCATGGCCAGCAAGGCCAGCTGAGCTTCTATGCTGGCTTAGGTGAGACTTCAGTGCTTCTAATGGCAAAATACATCGGTGATGATTTAAAAATTGCCCAGCAGATTAGATTACAGGTTCCAGTATGGGGTAGTAAAAATAGGGATATGTCCTGTTAATAATAACACATGTGGTGTTTCTATTCACCGGTAGATGTTCAGGGTGCAGATTTTCTTTTCAGCTCCTGAGAGATTTACAAGTCATGGTGCAGACTTTCTCCCAGGTACCTGAAGGGTTCATGTTCACTAACAACTAGCTTGGAAGAAGTCTGGCCTAAGCTGTCATGGCTTCCAGGACATGAAAACTTGGGCGTGGTGGAAGTGCACATTACTGGCATGTTTTCTGCTTAAATCAAATTTTGGGCAACTGGAATTGTAAAATGGGCAATAAAACTTTTGTAACATATCATAAAAAAGAATGCTCACGGTGACCATTTGGTTGAAATGGATACTTCTTCATACCTTGTATTTTGTGATATCTTGGCTCCTGCACTCCTTCCTTTACGGATACAACCACTGGCTGTTTCCCCAGCCTCGGGAAGAAAGATTATGGAAGGAAGCAAGTTTTCTAAATGTTATTAGTATGCAAGCTGCTTAACGGCTGGAGGTTACTACTCTCAAATGCTGCATACGCATCATTTATTATTCTGTGCTTGTGACTTTCAGGTGGATTTGTAACATGCGATGTACTAGGAACACAGTAAACATTACCAAAAAGTAGCGTAATTCCGTAATTCAAAGCCATGAATTTGCTTCCTTTTTCCTTAATGTTTCAATTTACTTTCTGGAAATATTCAATGAATGATGTTTCATTCATGGGTATGCTTTTAGATCTAGGCAGTTATTTACAGGCACATCTGTGACACTCATCACTGGTATTTCAGCATCCCTAGGAGGAAGGCATGCGTTCATCCCCTTGTTGAGTGAAAGACAACCTTAGCAATGGACAAATTAGTTATTTTGCCATTAGTAACAACCAATCACCCTGTGACAGAAATTCCTCCAGCATCCCCAGCCCCTGCGCAGTCTCAGATGTGAGCAGGGAGGAGGGCTGTGGGACTGGAGTTGAGCATGGCTCTAGCCCAGGAATGGAAGAAACATGGTATATGACCAGGAAGGGCCGGCTGAGACCAGTGCTTTTGAGACCAAGTCGGCTCTCAGTTGGAGGAGGAGCTGGAGGAGAAGCTGGTGAGGAGCTCAGTTAACGGTGTTCCAACCCCCACAACATCTTTCCAGGTCTCTGCCGGATTTCAACATGTGCCTAAAGAAGGCTAAGTGAGTGTCAGAAAGTGAGGCTACCCATTACTCCAGCTCTTGCAAGGTAAAACAGATGCCATTTCTCCTGGTAGTGGTTGGGGGAGGACACTAGCCAGCCCCTGAAAGCTGTGCAGCGGAGAGGAGTTCTGCCCTCATCCCTGGTGGGAGCAACAGCCAGGAGAAGGAAGCTGCCTTTTTGAACTACATGGGGTGAACAACCTGTGTAACTCCTGTTACGCACCTCCTGTTCTGGACTCGTGGTGATGGGCAGAGATGCTTGTGTGTGCATGAGTACCTATCCAAATTACTTCAAAAGCACCAAACAGATATTGCATTTTACTGTAAGATTCCCCCTGGTGCTGACAACTTGTATACCAAATTGCAGCTTGGAATGGCATTTAATGTCCACATTTATAAACCATTAAACACAAAGATCTCTCCTGGAGACACTGACACAGCCCAAACTCTAGCAGAACTTGTGAGCTCTGCCCTAGTTACGACAGTGCTGTATAAATCACGGCTTTCTGCCTCTCACCACTCAAGGCCCCACTGAGAGCCCTGGACAAGTCAATGTGTGGGGATGATCGAAAGTGCAGCACACACCTGAGCTCCTGTGGTCTCAGTTGCAGTGATTATTAATGTGAGAAAGCCAGAATGATGGAAAGCAGCCCAAGTTCCAGTAAAATTTATAGCTTTTAGAGCTGATGTTCCTCAGCCTTGACCAGCTGTTACACATCTGGAATTGGAATGCCAAAATATTCTTCAAATTATCTTTCTTGTTCCTTGTGGGACTAATGACAGAGAGAGCAATAGGTAGCATAATTATAGACACCCACTTGCAGGCAATGAGTTTCATGTAGAAACACTGCACTTCATGACAAAACAGCTTTCCAGACAATCCAGCATCTTAAAGCTACATTATACCAGTAGTAAAGCTTTGCTCCCATAGGAGTAGCATTTGGAGTTTGTTTTTTTATTTCTTTATAAAGATATGTATAAAAGATGACAGGCTAATGAAAGTGAAAGTAATTCCTACTGTAAAAGTAATTCCTAATTCACAGAATCACAGAATCACAGAATCTTCGGGGTTGGAAGGGACCTCTTTGGGTCATCTAGTCCAACTTTCCAAAAAAAAACCTCAAAAATTGTTAAAGCATGTGAAAAATGTTACTCACAACTTTTTATGAAATGCAGGATGTGGTGCATCTTCTATGGATCACTTTGCATTCTCAATTTTAGGGCACTTCCAGGGATCATCCAAAACAGAGGCACCTAAATGATTGCAAATATATATACATATATACTTTTATGTCACATAAAATCATAGAATCATAGAAAGGTTTGGGTTGGAAGGGACTTTTAAAGGCCATCTAGTCCAACCACCCTGCAGTGAGCAGGGACACCTTCAAACAGACCAGGTTGCTCACAGCCCCATCCAACCTGATCTTGAATGTTTCCGGGGATGGGCCATCTACCACCTCTCTGGGCAACCTGTTCCAGTGCTTCACCACTCTCATGGTAAAAAATTTCTTCCTTATAGCTAGTCTAAATCTGTCCTCATTTACTTTAAAATCATTACCCCTTGTCCTATCACAAAAGGCCTTGCTAAAAAGATTGT
>Ga0065711_1037880_pt1 | contig 19390 bp, 8 predicted proteins | sample Hoacrofraction12_FD_59098 | JGI IMG/M metagenome (GOLD analysis project Ga0065711, IMG submission 59098) | Hoatzin crop microbial communities from Cojedes, Venezuela - Epithelial fraction 12 v2 (version 2) | ecosystem: Host-associated > Birds > Digestive system > Esophagus > Crop | place...
CCCCCCCCCCCCCAGGTAGATAACTGGCGAGAAGCAACAGAAAGCATTTCATAATTGCTCTGCAAACCTCTAGCCTCACATTGGATGCATCACCCAGTATAAGAAAAGCCTGCTAAGTATAGCTCCCTGACACTGAGATAACACAAATAAATGTAAGTATTTTCCTTTCAATTATAGTTTCACAATTTATTCATTTTTTACATCTGGCTGGAGCACTGCAGTCCAGTGGATGAGACTGAGAGTCAGGCACTCTTAGTTGGGTTGCTTGCCTCCCTCTTGTGTTTCTGTCTTATAGCTCAACGCTACCTCAATGTTTTTTCATCTGTAAAATTGGTGTTACCATACTTTTCTTTACTGAGGTTAATACATTCTTCCAATTAATGTGTTATGTTTACCACATTTTCAGACACAGGTAGGATACATAACTGCAAGAAAATTGCAAATTGGAAATAGTCACGGCCGCTTCTTGGTTAATTCACAAAAGCTTAAGAGAGATCCCTTCATCATCTAAGCATGTGCTTGCTTCTCCATGCCGGGCTATATTGTCTGTTACATGTGTGCTGATTTTATATAGGGAGCATTTATTGCTCTATACATATGCTTATCTAATTGTACTGAATACACATGCTTTATTAAACTCATAAATGAGCACATTTATGGGTCTATGTGAAAGTAGAGCCCTTCATATTTTATTTATAAAGTGGGACAATAGAACTGCATTGACATAGAACATCCATTTAATTCAGAGGATTTAGGGTTGTCCCACAGATTTTGCTATTTTTTGCCAGAATCAAAGCTTTGGGGTTTTTTAATTAGATTTCCAGCCCATCTGCTTGCAAAGATAGCCTTGACAATATAAACTAATGCACATTTGTCTTGCTGAGTCTGCAGCCAGTGTAAAGAAACAAAGAGATCAAGAGAAGAGTGAGCTTGCACCCTCCATCTTACTGAGGTGTTAACTAAAAAGACAATTCTGACTTCCTAAAAACCAGGATTCTTAACTATTTCATTGCTGCTAATTTTGCCACCAAACCTGCAGACAAAATGTTTGCCTATGCCCTGAATTAGTCACAGAACCTTTTGTCCATTTTGATGACCAGGCTGTACAATGCTGGCTGTCAATTAGGACCAGGCAAGTACCTGGCCAAATGTACACGCCTTCAATTATAATCAAGGATTTTGCTCCTTTTTTAGTGTGTGGAGTAAAAACATTGATTGTTCCAAAATCAGATAACTAGCACTAGAAACCTGTAGTGGAAAAGAATGCAAAACCAAAACTATTTTGGATTTGATGTGGAACCCACAGGAGCACAAGCCCAATACATTGTTTTAAGTGCTTTATAATATAAAACTAACGAAAACGGATTAAATCTCTGTTGCTATGACATGTTTTACAAACAGCATACAAAACACAACTCAGGTAGAGTCAGACATTTTGCTGCCACTTGAAAATAACAAAGATACTGCACTAGTCTCATGAGAGTGACACTATACCAATTCATAGTACTTCTATCACCCACAGAACTAACGACTCTAGGAAGAACTGACCATTCCTGCATTTTCTGTAATTACTAATTCCAAACCTGAATAACTGTTTCAACCCTCTGATATAAACACTCCTAAAATCATTAACTATGTGTGTTTATGTCCATCAAGCAAGCTCACACAGGTTGTCGATATCCGAAAATAAAGAGGTAAGATTAAGTCTGAGTTTATGACAGTGGCTGCTGCCTGAATTTATCACATTGCGGGGATACTGCATGGATGCAGCCATACCTTGATACTGGGTTTTTAAAGGACAGTAATGTTCAGTGACCATGTTTCTTTAATCCTATGGTCTGTCTGATAAAAATATCTTCCATCTGGTTCCTGTTTGTATAGATGTGCCTGATAATATGGGGAGCTTGATTAAGCAATTAAGATGGTGCATGAAGCACATGTTTACACTTGCTGGATATGGATGGACTTACGTACACACTGGACTGCTTTTCTAGAGGAGGATCACAGTACTTAGACAAGAATCAGGAAAAGGACATGGGAAGTAGAAGCCTGCAAGGCCAGGCAGGCCTTTTACTGCTTCGGTTGACCTCTTGCATCAATTTCCAAGTTTATTTTAGTAAATTAATGTGTTAGCCTGAAAAAGTATTGATATTCTCCTTTCATTTGTAACTAAGAGCAGATACGGTGAATGCATATTTCCACCTTGATGATTTCCTTCTTTTGCCTCTGGCAATTTACACAATGAATAAATATCACTGTTGTGTCATAAGATGTAAAAGACTTGTGGGAAAGTCCTAGGCTTAGTGAATGGCTGCTTAGACAGATCCTCTCTAGTCCGTTATTTGAGGTGCATTTCTTGCTTGATTCTGCTTGTAGAGCAGATACATATTTCGAGTACACTCAGATTCTGTTGAAGTCAGCTGTAGCCTGGAAGAACCAGCAGGTGAATCCTGTGATATTCACAGGAGGCACCTATCAAAGGTAGGCAGAACTAATGGTTTGATAAATCAATCCAGACCCATTCATAAAATTACCTGATATATTAATTTGTTTCCAGCTACTTTAAAATGCACCATCTGATGATAACAATTTCTTTGTTCTTCTGTCTGCCCCATCTAACTAAAATAGTTTGTCATTAGCTTTGTTAGAACTTGAGAAATATTCGAAGCTATGCAATGCAAAACATGAAGTGTCCCATACATTACTTTTAGCATTGGAATTACAAACCTTCGTTATAAGATTGCTGTCATAATCTGGTGCATTATCTCCTGAAGGATCTTAAAGAGCTTTGCCATGACTAATCAGGTGTTAAATAAAATAGGGTCTAATACTATGCTTTAGAGTATTTCACTCCACAACAAAAGCAGAGGGAACTGCCTTTTTATATGGGACTTAGACAAAGAATAAAATACACCCCAGAACATCTTTGACAATTTCTTTTGAAAAGGAACTTAATTCTTGGTCAAGAAAATGAGAAACACGAGAAGAAAATCAAGGACTTAAAAAGCTACATGACAAAGAATGTTCACAGGTGCAGGAATTAGACTTTTAACAGAATCCTTAATTACACATCTGACTTGGCATCTTTTCAAGGCAGCAGGAACACAGTTAAAGTTCTTTTGTGCATTTGTGTCCTCCCACAAAAAAGGCAAAAATGTGTTTCCATTTGTAAAAACAATTATAAGTCATTTACCTCTAAGTGGGAAAAGTGAGCACAATACTGCCAATATGGACTTCAGCTTCTGGAAATACTGACTTGCCACGAATTTTGAAAGCCCAGAAATGGTGATCAAGACAACTTTGCACTGGTACTGTATCTGACACATTTATTTGATTTATATTGCTCCATTTTCTGTACCTTATTGAATCGTGCCTGCTTTAATTTTCCAAGTGCCACTGGGAATGTATGAAATACATAATATATATTTTAACATGAGGACAATTATCATCTTATTCACTAAGGCAAATATATCTAAACCTAGTGTCAAAGTTAGAGCAGGTGAATCCTCAAGTGGCCTCTTTCTCAAGTGTACTGAGCTGATTTTACCTATCAAAAATGTGTGCCTTATTCATATAATTATTAGTGCCCAGCAAGGCTGCAGAAAAGTGTTGCTGATGCTAATATACCACAGATGCAATTTAACAATCCATAAAACTACAGAGATGGATTGTCCTCCAGAATTCATTCCTAAAGAAAAATCCCAGGAAACCTTTTTAGCTGATCCTATTTTCCTGTCACCTACCATACACCATCTGACACTGCAAAATTGTTGGGGTGGTGGTTCTGGAAATTAAGGAGAAACTGAGATTTTCAGTAAGCCTGGTAAGTGTAGAATGATATAAAAGCTGAGTTCTGCCTGGTGAACAGAGAAGAAAGAAACGCTAAAAACCGGCACGTACTGCTTGTGTATTTGATTCCTAGTCTAACAGTTCATTAATAAAACAGAGCTTCCAGACATTCTTCCTATGGGTAAGATTGTCCGCTACTTTCCTATGTACCTGCTTTTTAATTAGATTTTAGAATGGAATCGCAGCTCCTACCCACAAATCCCCGGTGGGAAGCAAAATCTAAACTAATCTGTGAACCCAGAGATGTTTGCTTCTCCAGATGCAGTTCTGAACTAAATTACAAATGCTGTAGAAACAGAGGAATGGAGAAATAAGGGGACGTAACCACAGAGCTGGATGTGATTAATCAGTGTTGTAAGAGTTCGGTTCTGTCTTGAGAACGGAGGAAAAAGAGGTCTAGATGAAAAGAGGTCTTAAATAAAAAGAACATATTGGCTGTTTGATGAATTCTTAGACTAACAGTTTATTAACAAGGCAGCATTGCAGCCATTCTTCCTATGTGTAATATCACCCACTAGTTTATCAAGCACCTGTTTTTGATTTAGATTGTGTTTCAGAACTACAGTTCTTCTGTAAGTTCTTCTATTCCCTAGACTCGCTGAATGGCAAATGGTACATTTGTAATTAGATTATTTTATCAAGTGAGTTTTCTAAGGTCAGGAGGTGGCATGGTACATGGCCAATTTCTTACACAGTGCTCCCAAGACAGTATTGGGAAGTGTAATTTTAAAGACCCCGCTTCCCAGAAATGAGAGGACTAATCAGTTTGTACTTTTAAAGGGACCTGTATTTCTGCTTCATGCAGCATAACTATACTAAAAATATTTTGGGTTTTTTATCTTCATATGTAAAGATATCAGCTAATTTGGTCCCCCACACCTTTGTGAGGTGTTTCCTGTGTTGACTGGTAAATGCAGGTTATACAGTTAAACCAAGGGAGAAGACAACATAGTGTTGCTTCCAGAACTAAAATTCAGGATGCTCTGACTGTATGTCTTCCCTGATGTTGCAGGGCGGCACCTACCTTAGTGTAAATGTGACATAAACAGGTGGCCTAAATGAAACCTGCAGCTCCCATCTTATTGCCATCTACAAAGATCACAACATACGCAACTAGAGCTGCTAATAAAGGTAGACCTTAGATGGTGGTCTAAGCAGAGCTGCTAAGGCTGCTGAAAAGGAAATGCAATTTTCATCTCCAATTAGGACTGATATACATTAGAAAAACAATGGAAGTAAAAATTTGCATTGCTGCATTAGTAAAGGCCTTTGGTCTCTAGGGCGGTCAATGGCTGAGGATTGAGACAGAAGAGACCTATTAAGGCATCCTAGCCAGGGATGGTTTTGGTACTTTGCCAAGAAAGAATAGTAATCAATACCATAAGACTACCATTCTTGCAGCTAATCTTTCACTAGCATTAAATTAACATGCAGATAAAGAGGAATTGTGGGGAACATTTTAGAGCTAGAGTTTGCGTTAATGCAATTTAAAGAATATTTAAAAATATGGAATAGAAAAGTCTTCATCCACTGTTACTGATGGCATGCCTTTTTCACATGACATACAAAGTGTGAGGGCACAGTAGATGAAACATGTACAGGAAGCCCATTTGGAGTTCTCCAAGTGAAAAACTTTTACTCCTATTGGGACATGATGTTTATCCACGGACCTGCTTAATACCATGCAACAGCACTTCAGAGCATAGCATTCATCCTCAAGCTGAAACAAAGTATTTTGTTGATGGTCCCTCAGGATCACCAAAGCCATTTACCATGCTTTGCAGAGTGTTAACCTGCAGAAAAAATCTGAAATCACTCCCTGGAGTTGCAAAGCATCACAGCCCCATGTTTGGGTACAATGAGTATTTTAAAATGCTGTAAAGTTCCTGCTAAGGATCCTACCCATCTCTGTATTAATGCTGTGTTGGTATCCTTATTATTTGTATTCCATAAGTGGATACCTTTAATAACTGCTTGGATGCCGGACCCTGGTTTAAAACTAGGGCAGGAAAAAGGGCTGAATTTTACCAAGCAAAGGTTTTTAGAGTAGTTCTTTCAAACTAAATTTCAGAAAGTAATATTTATTTGATCCTCAATGACAACATTAGTAGCAGAAGCACCTGGCTTGCCAGATGCTTAAATAAATAAATTAACAATCAAACTCAACTCATCCTTCCAGTAAAAGACTAAGTGCTAATATCACTGCATAGATATTAGGGATTGTCAATTCTTCTTGTATTCCCATGGGAAACATGGTGACAGAGGAGTGCTACATCAGATGAACATCAGATACACGCTCGAGTAGTGTGCAGGAAAGGCATATGAAAGCAGCCTGAATTTGGCTGGAGATGGACTGCTGCTGCCATTATGATTTTCAGAGAGAGATGTAATTATTCTACTAAGCCAATGCTCTGCTACAATTTCTATTCAATGACTTTAACCAGAAGGAGCATTCAGCAAAGATGTCACTTGTAAACATTGCATTGAGCCTACAGCAGGTTCCTGCTCGCTCTCATTTGCCCTGTAGCGGGGTATGTGGAAGAGGTGGAGGATATTTCCCTGAATGCAGTTGCAGGACAACGAAAAGCTGGTTCGGTGCTTTGGCTTTTGAGTGAGGTACCACAAGAAACTTTCTAAAATGTTACAGTGCTGGAAAAAATCTCCAGAGATGAAGGTTTCTCCTTAAACTCAGACATAAAATGAAGCCTTGTGTACACAGTCAGGGAAACCAAAGCTCCCTTGTTAATAGCAGAAAAGTGCACTGTGGCACACATGCCAGACAAGACAATATCTGCTGAGCCAAAAGCATGTCTGAATTACATTTTCCTGCCTTTTCTTGGGGGGAAGGAGAGATTCCAGAATTATTTCTCTTATTCATGATTCTATTTTGTGTTAAGGTATTTCTCTCTTTCTTTTCTTTTCTTCTGAATCTAAGTAGCCCAACAGCCTCACACCACATAGTTATAGCTATGTTTTGCTGCACACAGTGTTACAGGATCCACAGGGAATGCCACAGCAGCACTAGAATCCACAAGGAAAACACTAAATACCACAGACTGACTTGGTTAGGAGCACCTTGTGGAAAATGAGAAGAAACTATTGATGAGATTTACGACTGCCTACCAAACTTGGATAGCAATTCTTTCTGAAAACAGCAGGGAACTGCGCATCCCAATCTCTGAGACAGGTTTTGCCAGTCCCAACACATACTGCTGTAAGAGCATCAGCCTGCTCAATACCATATGTACCATGAATTGGTCGTTCTATTTTAGTATGACCCAATTTTTAATACTGTAAACTCACGTGCACTTCTATGAGCACGGTAACAGCCAAACTCTTGGTAGTGGTTTGCACATGGATTCTCTAATGTTTAATAACAAATGTGCCTCTTATATGCTCTGGAGATACACCCTCCACCTCTGGTCTCTAAGAAGGGGTGAGTTCAGACCACCTTTCCCTCTCTGTAGACACTAATTAAGTCTCTTTCCTTGATGCAGCTGTCTATTCTCATTAAATTTCCAGAAATTTAATATTCTTGAGAGTCTTCTCTGACAGATTTGGTTTAAACAGTTACTGACAGACAGCACGATTGTGTAAGCTTTTTATCATTTGGGGACAAGGCTAAAAATATATTCCTGAAAACACATCTTCAGTCCTACCCAAGATGTGCACTGGGGAATCCAGACTTTGAAGCAGCATCCACAACAGCTCCATTCATCTGATGAGGATAATGACCGGGCAGTCTAGACTGAGACGACTTCACTTCTGTGTCTCCCATTATTCACTCCATATTGGCACATCCATTCTCCACAGGAGTTTAGAAGAGATTTCCGTTGACATTAAGATACCTTTGAAAATATTCCCATTACAAAGCAGACTGCAAAGCACAGCAGTCATTTTCCTGCTTCTAATGGCATCCATGAAGAGAGTGGTGTAAGATGCTTCCAAATTCTAATAATTTCTAAGAGTGAAAAGGATCTAGCACATACTGGAGTTACTGATGAGGAACACAAGCACCCATGCTGGAAGGAAACAAAAGCCGTTTTACAGTCTCTGCAAAAATCGTAGGAAAGAGTTAACCAAAAAGAAAAGTTAGGATTGGCTGAATTGCTGCATATTCTGCTGACAGCTTCAAGAGGGAACCACACGTGGCTGGTACCAGCTCTGCTGCCAGCATGCCGCTCCCACAAAAGGTCTCTGCTAATTTTAACTCTTCTGAATTACTGCTCGCATTAGCGCAAACCTGCCTTCTCCAAAGAAGTCTCCAGGTTGCTGCTGCCTGGACCTCTCAGAGTCCTGTGGAGCCACAAATCTGATGGTTAAAAAGCCCATGAGGAGCACACAACAGCTTTAAATCAGCACTAGCATGGAAAAGGGCAGAGAGGGCAGCATGGCAAAGTGTGTTGCAGAGACTCGTCCACTGCTCATCAGAGAGCCACTGAGGAAGAGGATGGGTAAAATTATGCTCTGCATAAAACTTATAGCAGTCTGCAGTGACCACTGGCTCCCTCACCATCGAATGGGTGCAGGATATATTCTAGTTTACAAGTTTCTGCCTTTTCTCCATCATCTCAGCTCCATCTTACAGGCAGCCAACGCTGGGGCCATCAACATGCAAAAGCCATTTAGCAAGGAGGAACAATGCTGATCTAATCCCCAGATCGAGGGCTTGGACGGAGCTCAGAAAGCAGCGTGGAGCAAAGCAGCTCTGTGTGACACAGCTCAGGGAAGGGGATCAGGCCCCAGGACCTGCCGGGCTTCACTCGGTCACGGTGGCTCCTGCATCCCAGCAGTGATGGTGCGCATGGTGAGGGGGGTTGTTCTGCTGTTTGCTCCAGATTTGGAGAAATCTGAACAGAATCCTTCCCAGTCTGAACCCCCTGTTGGAAATGCACTCAGACACTACCTACAAATCAGCAACAGAAGTACAGCACACGGTGAGTGGCTGCAAAGGGCAGGCATGCACCCATCCTGCATGGGAGAGCCAGAGATTAGCAGCCCCCGGCCCATGCCAGGGAACTGAGCAGCATCTGAGGCTCCCCTGAGAAGACAGCTGGCGTTTTCTTAGTGCCTTGGCACAGCTCAGACCCCTGTGCCATCAGCCCCTCAGGATGCTTTGAGAAGGCTCAGCTGATGCCACTGCACGGGGTCACCGTCCTTACAGCAGGTTGCTGTTTCCAGGTCAGCTCCTTTTGGTGGGAAGCATTGCCACAGGCAGCTCTCCCTCTGCTCAGGGGGTTTTAGGAGCCCTCCAGTCTCTCCTCTCTCAGTGAGAGACAGAGAAGACATGTGCAGTGACACTGTGGAGCTATGGCTCAGCAGAAGCAGCAGCCTGTTGGCTATTTTCTGTGCAGTGGACCTGGGAAGATGGGGGCTGCTGAGGAGTTGTCCAGTCACTGCCGTCTTTCTGGCTGCTCTGAACTGGCAGCCTGAACGTGCTTCCTATGGCAAGGAGAAACAGCCCGTAGCTGGGAGAATGGGGCTGGAGCAAAGAAGGCCAGACCAGTAAAACCAAAAGGCATTGTAACTGAAGTGGGTGGAGATACTTGCTTTGCTGGGAAGAGCACAATGTAAAACAGTGACCTTTTATTTCATCAGATGTGTCCCCTTGTTGAGCCCTGTCCGCTGACTCCACTGAAGAAGGTATGAAAGAGCTCCCGCTGGGCTGGAAAAGCAGTGCAGTGCTGAGAAAAGGAACTGCTCTTCCAGAACCATGCGCTGTTTTTTTTTTTACATTAAACCTGCCTGTAGGGCTATCTCTGCAATCCTAAATCTTCAACTGAGTAATCCGATGGATTATCTTTATGTTGGAGAAGTTCGGTGAACCAGAAAGAACCTAATGCAACTTTGAAATCCCAGCATGAGTCTGCATGGTTGGCAGTAAGAGAAAACTGCCACTGCACCCCTACCTTTTAAAAAAAAAACAATTGCCTTGGAAATAATTCAGAACAAAGGAGGGATTCCTTCATGATAATTGTTTTCAATTGCAGATTTATAGTCTAAAATTAAGCAGATGTGAAGTGTTGAATAGAATGCTTAAAAACACAATGGCAAGTTGAAATCCTAATTTCTCTGCATGGGAAAATCAGTAATTTCATTTTTTATTGGAATACAATTAATATGTAATAAAATGGAGCAAGCTACTACTTAAGAATATAGAAATCTTGCAGAAGTTAGTGTGAAAAAAAAGTAACAAATTTTCAGGTCTTACAAAATGGTACAAATATTTTTGGATACAAGATAGACAACTTACAAAAGGATTTGTAAAGTATTTTCTATGTTATTTCAGGAATTTATTTCAAATAAGGAATTCAGTCTTCAGATAACATCAACCTTTATTTCATTTATTTCTTTGAGTCCACAAACTCATGTTCTGAAACAAGACAATCAAATCTCCATGAGTTTGTCTCAATATTAACATTATGTTGCTCTCATTTGCCTCTCACAATAGAGAAATAAGAGATACCTCTGCTAGACCAAATAGAAGATGCTGATGATCGCTAGTAGAACTGATATGCAGAGCCCAGCTTACCCTGCGTTTTAAAAGTCTTCAGAAGAAAAAGACTACGTGAGCTGTGTAATTCACAGCACATTAACCACAAAGCTCTATATCAGGCTATTTGTGCTGTTCGTCACAAAACCTGCCTGAAAACACTTGCACTGCCATCCAGCCAGAAAGCAGAGCAGGGCTCAGCAGCCAACCAGACTGGAACCAGTCTGAGAGAGCTCTCAGCTCCCGTGGAGGGCAGAGGAGTAGAGGACATCTGCTTTAGGTCCAGAAGTCTGCAATACTGGTCCTTACACTATCGAGAAAAAGAGCAACAGGCAATCAAAGCTGGAAACAGTCTGGAAACTGATATGGAAAGCCCCCATTTACCTTAGGTTTGGACTTATTTAAAAAAAAAAAAATCCAGAGTAAAAATAAACAAACACGGGAAATGAAAATCTTGTACCTATTCAAAAAAACCCACAGATTTACACACAACAGTGTGACAAGAGCCAGATGCTGTTGTTTTCATCCCTCTGCTGCAAGACAAGAGCAACAGTACCTGGGTTGTTCCTGATACTCCTAACAGGGTCTCCAAGATGGAGATGCTACAGAAACATGCTTCATTTCATCAATCTATGATTTTAATCCATTTCTTTTTGTCCCGTTTGCCATATACACCAAGATCAAATTGTTTCCTTCAGCCCAGTCTTGCATACTGGACTGTAATCACATAATTTCTACTTTCCCTGTTTATAACCTAAGCAACTCCAACACCTTCAAATCTTTTCTGGTAACTCCTGCTCCCCAGGCTCTGACAGCTCTTGTTGCTCCCTTTGTGCTTCTAGGAAGTCCACATATTCTAGCAGTTTCTGGTAAACAGGGGAGCTTGCCGGGCTGGCAGCTGCAGCCACTTACTGCAGAATTTTGACATCAGTTATAACCACTGTTCACTTATCTAGAAATAAAATGTCTCAACAGGTCGTTACCACAGTTGGAAGGTAATGAGAGATCCTCTTCTGAAGAGCTGATCTCCAACAAGAGGTGAACGTATGACTTGGTCCTGAAGTGGTCAGTAAAGGGACACAGGAAGCAAAACAGAGCAATGTGGTCAGAAGCCTTTTAACGGGACAAGGTGAGACCACCGACTCTTTCCACAGGAGTCCCCCAAACTCTAACTGATGGCAACAACATCATATACCAATACCATGTACAAGAGAGGCTGGATTTGAACTGGCTATCAAGTGGCAAAAGCCTCTTAAATTCACTAGCATTCATGTCAGTTATATACACCTAATGAGCTTCTTTCTCCGAAATACACTTACGATTTAAAAAAAAAATCAAACTATATCTGCAGAAAATACTAAACCTCCATTAGCCTCACTAGCTTCACTCCATTTTTTACTGAGGTATTTTCATACGAGTGTATGGTGGAATAATTATCTTAGAGATAGCATCACATATTTAGTTACTAAAATTAGTATGAAGTCTCTGGTGTTATTTTTAAAATACATAGTTATTTTTATAGATCTACAATAGCCTCCAGAAAAAAATACGATCTTCAAAAGCTTCTTTTGTGCTAGGATTGTGTAACAGAAAGTAGAGCTCTAGGGTTTAATTCCTATCAATCCACAAAATGAGTTTCATACTACTCCCGGCCAGAGGAGCTAATATACATAGTACTACAGGTCATCAGAGAAGAGCTTAAAATAAATCCAAGAGTGCTACATTTGGCCATCCCCTGTATTGTTCTTCTAATTTTATAAAGCCCCCATCACTGAACTAATTATTAGAGGCACTTACGTTGTTTTACTGATCCTAGCACCTTTCATGGAACTCGGGAGCTCTGAGAAGCAGTTCAAATACACAGGGCTGTCCCTTGGAAACATTTTTCTGCTGTTACGAGCCCTGGATGTCCCCCAGAACAGGGAAATATTTGAGCAGGTTTTTAAACAGAGGACAAATAAAAAGTAGATGTCTTTAAAAATACAGGCCTCCGAGGCATCTCGGGTTTCCCCCTCTGCAGCGAGCACAGAAGGCTGCTTATCGTGGCTCCAAAGCAGATTGATGTGCTCAGCCGCGAGATTCACTATAGCTGACAGAGAACATTTCCTTCATCATATTGCTTCACCATGCGAGGAGATAACTCAGGCTAATAATATTCTTTCTCCTTTTTATCCGCCTATAGCCTGCACATAACTTAATTCGTAATTCCAAAGGGCTCATGGAGGAGATTGGCCTGGTGCTGGTTTCATTTACAAACACATAAATCAAAATTCAGTCTACCGGAATAGATGGCACTGCACTAGTGTTAAAAAATAAAACCCTCAGCAAGGCCAGAAAAATCGCCCTCAGCTCCCCTGATCGTAAACACCATGTTATCCTAGATTCAGTCACACGCTCCAAATTTCTAAATATCACTTCCTATTTAAATTTGCATTTAAATAGGAGCTATGCTGATTCACAAGAAATACAGCTTCACCTCTCCAGAAAGCATTAGCACAAATGTAAAACAAACAGAAAATGGCAGAGTGGTAGAAACCTGGCATCCATGGCAATTATCATTGCTTCTAATGAATAGTGTCTCTTTTTCTTAGTAACTAATTATAGTGGAACTGTTTGGAGAAAAGCACCTTGTGTCATGCCTGAAAGAACCAGTGTGCAGTACCGAAACAGGACCACTTTTGTCCACAGTGTCAGACAACGACTCACAGCCTTCTTCTAGTACCCACGACTGCAGGATCAGGCTTTTGAATCTTCCAGGACCCCCAAGTCACCCCAGGTGCTGCAGGCTGCAAGGTTACCGTGCTGGGATATGAACAAACCACGTTGCTCGATCTGAAGTCTTCACCCCAACCAGCAATCCTCAGCCATGCAGAAAAGGCCACCGACTGCAGGCACCTGCAGGAAAACACTCACTATTCGGCTCTAACTCAAACACACATCTCTGCTTTCAGAAAACCCATGTTATTATTCTGGTTTTGAAGAAGGAATTGCGGAAAGCTGAAACTCTGAAAACTGAGAGCAAGACCCTGGTTTCACTTACCCTAATCTATCATCATATTTCATCACCAATCTCACACTTGCTCAAAGCTCCCAGCTATGCGCCACCTCTGCCCTCACCATTAAGATATAAAGCAAAGGTTAAGTGACAGATAGTATCAACGTGGAAAGCAATCAGTCTCACTCAGAAACCATTGCACCGGGAATAAAGAAGGAATTATTATACTGGTGTCAATATGATAAATTACAGTCTCTTATTTTCCTTAAAGAAGAATTTCTAGTTTTTCTACTATCACAGAAAACTCTCCCCCTTTCAGCACTCTGAACATCTGAACAGTTTCTCCTGACATCCTGTTCAGAGTCTCTAATACAACTGTTTATTTTGGTGGATGGCTGACGCAGTTCTTCATTACAGCACTGATCCTGGAATAAATATGACCTGGGAGCCAGCAATATGAATGCAAACTGTTCTTTCCATATATTTGTTTTCAAATAGTAAATAAGTTTCAAAGCTCTGTTTGTTGCCCTTGTTAAAGCAAACAAAATGTTTAGAGAAAATGAGTCTTCCATGTTTTCTCACACCACACCAGTTACACAAACCTGTGTGCCAAACCCACCAAGACTGCGGTCACATTTCCCTCCTACAGCAGTGAGTTCACAGCTGCGGCACCAGACAAAACAAGACTAGGAGGAATCTAAAGAAGTTACCTCCTGATTCATCATGCCCTCTCCCTCACAGTTATACCTGTGCCAGAGTTTTGCCTACAGAGTTATGGAAAAATTTTAGAAGAAATTAGATGGCTTATTCTAGCGCTAATGGGAATCCATTAGAAATCTTTTCCTCACGTCCAGCCTAAGCTTCGCTTGCTTTGGTGTAACACTATTTCTTGCCCTGGCCCTGCGAACGCATTCCTTTCTCAGCCTCACAACATGCTTCTGAAGACACTTCTCTCTCTTTTCTGCTCTCTGGGCTGAGCAACCTCTACCATTTTAATCCTTGCTTGACAGGCCACTTTTTCTAGACCTCTGATCACTGTTGCTGCTTTCTGCTCCACACCTCTCAATGGGTAACATCCCATACAGGACACAGTACTCTGATTGTCTCCACAGAAACAACCTGAAAGGGTCCTTGGGAAACGGATGAAAGTGCTTCACGAGTAGCCAGTTTCTCACTGCTGGGCACATTTTCCTGATGGGAGGTTGTACCGCAGAGGAAGGAATGTTCTCTGGTATAACTAGAGACATCCTTCAAAAGTTTCAAACATCAGGGCAGAACAAGGCTTTGCTGTGGGGACCGGGAGGGGGAATGGTTTTTTAGTGTTTCTAGGGAGACAAACGGTTGGGTCTTGTTTAGCTCCTTCAGCATTCACCTCTGTCCCCCAGCTTCTGCATCATCAGAGAAAAACCATTGCTGAGCTGATTCAGAGTGAGGCAAACTAAAGCAGCATCAGAGGCTGAGCTAATCGATTTAGTTGTGCGAGAGCGGAGAGCAGAAGGGATGTATCTTGCTGTTACCATCACCTCCATGAGGAAAAAGCAATTAACAGAAAAGGTTGTCAAGTCAGAAAGCCGTTTTTGCTGTGCCATTGCTTGCAGCCCCAAGCAATGTCATATCTTCGTATTTGCAACCATGCAAAAAATGATAAGATGTAAGGAAGCAGCTTCATTACTGCAGCAGCTGCAGGGGGAGTGCCAAGCCCTGGGACTCCCACTCCCAGGAAGTGAGCTACTGCCCTCCCAGCCCCGCAGCATGTCTGCGATCTCTCTCACAATATAGCTGAAAATAGAGCTGGCTGGAGGAAAAATGGGGAGGAGGTGGGGAGAAAAACAATCTCAGCTTATTCGTAAAACCTTGATGAGCAGAAGTCCAACACAGCAAAAATTACATCACTGAGGACTTGTGAAGCCCAGGGAATAAGCACTGGCAGATCTGGCACACACGGCTGCACTTGCCCCTCACTCTCCATAGCCAAGTAATGAGTCTCCACACTGCCCTCAACTCTCTTTCATGCCAAACACAGGACCTTTTTTCTCTGCCCATTGCATGTTTAAGGAACTGAGGTTGTTTCTGAGGCCTTTATCTCTTGACTTCCAGATGCAGCCAAGCCTTCTGCCCTTCAGGTGTTAGCTTCACACTCCTTGCAAAAATACGAGCACAGTTTAAGAGGTCATACTCTGGGTTTGAAAAAGAAGGAGCTTCTGGGTGGCACAAGGTGTGTTATTGCAACCCTGACCATCCCTTCTCAGTGCCTCACTTGCCCTGGGATAGCCTTCATCTCAATAACTGGTGTGGTGGTTACTGGGTAAGGATGTTTGGCAAGCTTGAAAACAGGGAGAGGAAGCTGGGTGAGGGTGTACACAGCCTTGTACTCTCGGAGGCATGAAACATTGGCTCAGAAATACCTTCCTGGGCACTGAGCCCTATAAACTGTCCCCCAAACCTTGCAAAGACAAACATGCACTGCCAGCAGACCTTTCCTCCAGTGTCCCTGGGGAAGGGATGGGGACCTGCGTGTTGGAGGAGGGATGTGGGGAATAATGTGGGGAAAGGCGCTGGTTTACATGCAAAACCATTTGAAATGCCTAGCTTTGACAGCTTCCCCCTTAGTCCAGCCATGTTTCCTCCGAGCCTGGAGAAAGCTCTGGGAAGTGCCAGAGCAGGAAGATCTGCCTCCTTGCCAGGGACAGGCTCTCATTCCTAGTAACTATGGTCCCTACCCCAGCTTTCCTGCACCTCCCACAAGGTATTAAAAAGAAACAGCAGACAGCGGGCTCTCTCCAGCTTGCTATATTCAACTGCAGACCTCTAAGCACTCTCCTCCCTTTCCACCCCTCTAGAAGAGCTGTGCAGAAACATGAGGAACGAGAGCTGCTCCTTGTTGCTGTTATGAGCCTGAACCCTGGGTTTGCTTGCACCGCCTCTGCTCTGGGGCTCCTGCATTGCTGTGTGTGCGATAAAAACCATCATAGCACCCACACGAGGAGGAAGGGAACACTTTTGTTTCTCTGTCCCAAGAACTAAAGGTACTAAACATTAATACTTGGAAATCAGCAGCTGCCAAGAACAAGTTCCCCACCCACCCACCCACCCTAAGCTTTGAAGTGTTTTCTTTCTAGCTTTACCTTGGCACACTGGCCAAATAAGTCACAAGTTTCCGAAGGTCTTCCTGCCTTATTCTGTCGTGATTGCTGCGGGCTGGGAAGGTCAAGACAGGACCACCTCGTTTATCACGGCCACCTGCAGAAAATAAAGGATTGTTAGAAAAGCAGGCAGGAAGTACACGTCAAAAAAACTATGTGCACTGAATTGATAAACATAAATTACAGCACATTCAAGAGCCCAAGCACTCTTCGCAGCTTAGAGGCTTGCCTAATTGAGGAAGACATGCTTGCATTTGCTGGAGTTCCAAAGGGGGAAATGAAAAAACCCCAAACCACCACAAAACAACACACAAGGAAAACTGCTACTAACATTTCTTCTGACTTTCACGTAATCCCATTAAATCTAATCTAACTGCCAATCCATGCAGGCAGTGCTAATGAAATCTTACTGTTGGGAAAGTTTTAAACTGGCCATCACCAAGAAAGTGGAAGTATTTTTCACTGTTACTCAGGGCGTTGCATTGTTCATTGCCAGACAGTTTACGACATCCTGCCAGTTAGAAGTGATATATCCCAGTAACGTCTATGCAGTAAGACATTCTAATCTTTCTGGCAATTCATTAGAAATTGAAAATTTGATTAGAAGTTCATGCCTCCTGTGCTTGCTATTTAAAGAGTGCTGTTGGCAATTCAAATGATTTTTGGTTTGTTTTTTTCCTGTAGCTTTCCTGTCTTAAAATCCACTTCTTTTATCTGCCAGTGTCTGGCACTTCACCTTTTACAGCAATTGTCAAAAGGCTTAGCCATAAAGGAATGGATCTACCCTGAATTACACAATCACAAATATAGGGGTGAATACAACCTATTTTACAGCAGCTTATTTTATTCCCTGCTTTAAATAAAGTTTAATAAGCTCGAAACTGAAATCTAGTGCCTCACTCAATATTTAGTTCCTTCTTCACATATTATCACAGGACTTTTTCAGGAACTGTGTGTTGTTAGATATGGGCTTGCATTGTTATCTAGGGAAAAAAAAAGTCATAGTAAAACTCCATTTCAAAAAGGCAGCACAGAACTGCAAGGACCTTGCAAATGAGCTGTACAAAGGCAGATGAGGTTGCACTTTTCAATAGAAAGCATCACACCTTTAACAGAAATATCACTTCTGAGAAAGGAAAATCACGTGCCTCTCCGAACTAATTTACCAGGCCAGCAAGAACAAAAAGCTACGCAAAGACACGCATGGAGCTCTGAGCAATCTGGTCTAGTGGAAGATGTCCCTGCTCATGGCAGGGGGGTTGGAACCAGATGATCTTTAAGGTCCCTTCCAACCCTTACCACACTCTGTGGGGCCATGACTTCTGCAGGGGTCCTACACACCCTAATTCAGTAGGAAGAGTCCTAAGAGGCTCTGCTGTAACAGTAGGATCAGCATGAGAGCACACGTGTGCTTGAAAAAACAGTATCCTGGATCACCGCAGGACAAAGAATTGCTCTGGACAGAATTTATATCAGCAATCGAGGAAGTGCCTCATATGGCAGGAGTTCCTGCAGGTGGACAAACCAGAAACCAAACTGATGAGATACACGCAGGTATCCCCAAGGTGCAGGCTTTCCAGCTGGCTCTGCCAACAGAACAGAGCAGGCACTTGTAGATCCAGGTCCCATCTGACAACACATCCCCTGTCCATTTCATGCTGAAACTGTCCATTCAATTGGTGCCATGATAGGCACAAGCTCACTCACCTTCTAGCACAAAGTGTCTCTGCATGACCAGAGTCACACAGAAGCAGCTAAAAATAGCAAAGCTGATACTACATACACACATTTTTAAAAAACATATATATTTTTTTAAAATTGCTAAGTCCTGCGTGAAGAGTTTTCTACAGCACTGCAGACTGTACAAGTCAAAGTCTGCTATATAAACTTCATCTATGCAGACAGAGATGCCAGTGCCACCCCGTGTTACAGTTTGTCAGCATTAAAATACACTTAGTTTTCAATGGATACCTGAAAGGCTACACCGTACAACTCTCCATTTGAGCCAGGTCATGTCTGATTTGTCCAGGAGGACAAACGGAGAGGCAAACAAGAGATGCTATCTTCATTTTGAGCCCTCATGCAGCCAGGGGTACAGATGGAGTACAAAAACTGTCCTGCCTAACCTCCACCCAAATCCCTCTGCCTCATGTTTGCCTTTGGCTTCGCACCGTGAAGGAGAGAAAGGTCCATGGGAATTTGGTGTCACCTTGGCTGATCCACACCTCTGCCACATAGCACGAGAATGGGGGTGTAATGTAACAAGGATTCAATTTACAAGGAAATAAACTTATTTTTATTTTCAGATTATATATGTATGCACGTATAAAAAAAAAAAAATCCTCATTTTAAGCACATTCTCCCTTTGTTGAGATTATTCCATACACTATAACAATGCCAAAACCATTATATCATGCATGATGTGTCCAAGAGAAAAGCAAGCCAGCCTGTAGAAGGGTAAACCAATATAGTAACTAAAGCTGGAGGGAAACATTTTTTCCAACACAGGAAGCTTTTCAAGGTTTTGAAAAATTTCCTGTCATATCAAGATGTAACCAAGGCTTTCAAAAGCTTCCAGATATTCACTGAAGCAGAGACCTGAACTTGAATGCACCCCAGAAGAGCATGCTACCCACTACTCGATCAGGCTTCCTCTCCTCCTCCATTCCAAATTGTTTAAGTATTTCTGCAAAGTGGAAAAGCACTAAGAGGTGAGATGAGGAGACATTGAATCCCGCATTATAATCCTCTCCCAGATCATGAAACACTCGGGAAGGGCAATGCACTTCCCATAGCCCAGCAAGCCTGATTGCTCTGGTACTGCCCATTCATTGCAGCTTGGTAAACTAGAAATGGTGTTTCTGGTCAGGGACTCTTTTCCCCATCTACGGTTCCACCAAAGTCAGCTGG
>Ga0065711_1037881_pt1 | contig 19388 bp, 29 predicted proteins | sample Hoacrofraction12_FD_59098 | JGI IMG/M metagenome (GOLD analysis project Ga0065711, IMG submission 59098) | Hoatzin crop microbial communities from Cojedes, Venezuela - Epithelial fraction 12 v2 (version 2) | ecosystem: Host-associated > Birds > Digestive system > Esophagus > Crop | place...
CCAGTCCCCCATAGGCTCAGCATCCCTGTATCCCAGCAGGGACCAGTCCCCCATGGGCTCAGCATCCCAGTATCCCAGCAGGGACCAGTCCCCCATAGGCTCAGCATCCCAGTATCCCAGCAGGGACCAGTCCCCCATAGGCTCAGCATCCCTGTATCCCAGCAGGGACCAGTCCCCCATGGGCTCAGCATCCCTGTATCCCAGCAGGGACCAGTCCCCCATGGGCTCAGCATCCCAGTATCCCAGCAGGGACCAGTCCCCCATGGGCTCAGCATCCCAGTATCCCAGCAGGGACTGGTTACCCATAAGTTTAGCATCCCAGTGTGAGGACCAGTTCCCCATCAGTGCAACATCCAGCATCCTGGTGGGGACCAGTCCCCCGCTGACCCCAGCATCCCGGTGGGGACCCGTCAGCCGTTGGCCCTGGCTGTCCTTTAGGTGCTCAGTGATGTCTTTGCCGCCTGCCTGCGGCCACGCCACGTGCCCAGCCTTGCCCTGCAGCCCCCGTGTCCCGTCCCACGCTGTCCCCCTGCCCCCCCACTCAACCTCTGACGTTGCTTCTACAGGGCACGCTCTTGAGAAAACATGGCAAGGGGACAGAGAAGGTAAATAGCCGTGGGCTCCATGTGTGTCCTTGCCCTGTGGCCACACTCGTGGCCCCACACCCGCCTGCTGTGGAGGTCCAGGCTTGTCCATGCTTCCTCTGTCGTGCTGTCTGGATGTGCCGTGGCCTGCGTGGCATGTTGTCGTGTTGAGGTGTGCCGTGGTGTCCGGGACATGCTGCAGGATGGACGCAGTGACCTGTTTCTGTGTGTTGCCCAGGGCAGGGAGCGGGTGTTGTATCATGTTTGGCCCTGGTGGGTGGGTGGGGTGTCCCCTGTCCCCGGGCAGGCATGGGGATGCTGCCCCACAGCGCTCAGCACCCCTCCTGGTGCCTGGCTGGGACAGCGTGGGGATGGGGTGCCCAAGCGCAGGAGACCCAGGGCACAAACCCGTCCCACTGCTGGGGGGGGTCGGTAAGCGGTGACCCCCCGGTTGCTGGGCCATGCTGGGACTGTGCAGGGGCCACGGGGCTGCTGAGATCCCCCGGACCTCGGAGCTCGCTCCCTCTGGTGCCTGGGGGGCCACGGAAAGGCTGGCTTAAAGGGCTTTCTCCAGGCACGTGGGCTCTCCCTCTGCCTGGGTGCTCCCCACCCCTGGGCTGGGGGCCCAGCACAGCCCTCCAGGCTGCTCCCAACCCCCAGCTCTAAGGAAGACCCCTGCCCACATCCATCTGGGCAATGCCTGCAGCTCCCCCTGGGTACCCCCTCCTCTCGCAGGGGACACTGGTTCCTGCCCCAGTTTGCTGAGTGTGCTGGGCGAGCTGCTTTCCTCCACTGCTGCTACTTCCCCAGCCCCAAACGAGGTGGGAGCAAGCTTGCCCCAGCCCAGGAAGAGGCCTGGCACGCTTATCACGGGCTCCCCAGCAAGCGTGCGGGGCTGAGCCTTTGCGGGTGTGAACTGGTGCTGAACCAGTGGCACCGGAGGAGAACTGGGCACAACCAGAGGAGAGCACAGGGCTGGAGCCCACACGGGCAGGGGATGTGGGGGGCCCAGACCTGTGGCTGGCCACTGCTGGGGCCACCAGTAACTGTCCCTTGCTGTTCTCTTCCAGAGCAGGGTGAAGCTGCCCAGTCACACTGAAGTAAGGACATGGCTCTTCTGCTCCCCACTTGGCTCTGGTCCCTCCTCTCACCTCCTCCCCATCCCTTGTCCTGTGCACTGCGGGGTGAGGGGGTCCCAATACAGTGTCCTGTCATGCTCTGTTTGGGTGACACCAGTGTCCCCAGCTCCCAGCCTGTTCCCTGCCTAGGGGAGATGGGGACAGCAAGGGAAGGATTAATGGCACAGAACTTGGGGAGAGGCACAAAGGGTTAATGGGGGGGGTACAAAATGAGGGCATGGCGGGGCCAGACCCCTACAGAAGGTAATGGTAGGTGGGATAGATGCTGGGGTTTCTCAGTGTTGGGAAGGACTGGAGCTACTGGTGCCAGGAGGGGGAAGGAGGTGGGAATTTCTGGCTTTGCCCCACTGGGCCCCAGTTTACCCAGTTGCATGTTGCTCCCCAGAGAAGGGGAGCTCACGCTCAGCCCAGTGAGCGGGTGCCAGAACACAGAGGCGAGTGGGATCTGCCTGTGCTGTGGGGCTGCAGCCGCAGGAGCTGTGCCAGTGAGCCCCATGGAACGGCTTCACGGCCCCTGCCCGTGCGGTGGCACAGCACAGGGTAGGCGAGGGCAGCCAGGGGCTCCCATCTGCCGTCTTCCCTGGGGTGCAAAGGGGCTGGGAACCTCCCTGGGACTCAGCATGGGCAGGGGTCTGGGTGGCAGGGGGGTGTTTGTCTTGGCTGCCAGCACTGTGGGGTACAGGGGGACCACGCCGCATCCTCCCCATGCCCGCTGTCCCCCTGCACTCGCTCTCTGCTCCCCTCGCCCCGACGTCGTACGATTGTCCATGCGGTGCCAGTGATGTGCTGTGCTGGGCTCTGCCAGATGCACAGGCGGGTGCTTGGGCACCACAGGGAACAGGATGGGACCCTTAGGCCAAGCTGCCTGTGCTGAGCAGGGCGCGAGGCCCCTGATGCCAGGGTGATGTCCTGCCCTGAGTCGCCAGTCTCCCAGCCACACACCTCTGCTGAGAGCTCAGGGGCTGGCACGGGGTCTGCACCAGCTCCCTGTGCCTGCAGCACCATGCCTGGCATGGCTCGTGGTCCCTGGGCTCTCTGAGGACCCCCCCCTCTGACCCGGGAGCCCGGGGAGCCCCCGGAGCTGCAGTGGGCTCCTGGCAGCATGTGCCCAGCCTGGGCATGGCACCACCAGCCCGGCCGTTCACTGGGGCCGTTCCTGTCTCTTTGCTCTCCGCAGGGCACGCAGATGATTTTCAACGCAGCCAAGGAGCTGGGGCAGCTCTCCAAGCTGAAGGTGAGGGCTGGGGGGCTGAGCCGGGGGGGCCGGGCGGTCTGAGCTCCTCTCTGTGCAAGGTGCTGGCCCTGTAGCAAGGAGCCAGCAGTGTTCGTTCGCTGGCATGGCTGGGGCGAGGGGAGCGGGCCCTGGTCCCGTGCTGAGAGCAGGATTCGTGCCCGGCAGGACCACATGGTGCGGGAGGAAGCCAAGAGCCTGACCCCAAAGCAGTGTGCGGTGGTGGAGCTGGCGCTGGACACCATCAAGGTGAGGGCACTCTGGGGTAAGAAGGGGTGACCCTGAGGGCTCCCAGTCCCGAGGCACAGACCTGGGGGGACACTGGGGGACCTCTAGCGGAGCTGCTGAGGACCCTGCGGCTGTCTCCCCCCTCCAGCAATACTTCCACGCGGGCGGCGTGGGCCTGAAGAAGACGTTCCTGGAGAAGAGCCCCGACCTGCAGTCGCTGCGCTATGCCCTGTCCCTCTACACCCAGGCCACTGACCTCCTCATCAAAACCTTTGTGCAGACCCAGGCTTCGCAGGGTAGGATGCACTGCCTTTGCCCCCCACCCTGGCCCCCTCCCCCGCCACGGGCTCGGCTGCCCCACGGCCAGGGCCCCACCCTGCCTCTGTCCTGGTGGGGTTGGGGGTCCCAGCCAGGCTCATGGAGTTACGGGTGGAGAGGGAAGGGCTTCTTCCTCCCATGATTTGCAGGTGAAGAGGGGCCGTGGGTGCCCGGAGGCAGCCTGGCAGCCTGAAGTCCCCCACCAGCAAGAAAAGCATGTCCCCAGTGCCAGGACATGGCTGGGCTGGCACGGAAATGGGGCCCGTGGGTGGGGGAGAAGGTCACCCAGTCACCCCCTGACCACGTGTGATGGTGTTTGTCCCCTCTGGATAGCCCCTGTCACCTGGCACAGGCACCTCTGGTCCAGTGTTCCCAGTCTCAGCCGAGCAGTGCCAGCCTGGCCGGGGCTTGGACGTGTGGCAGAATCGGCTGGATCCAGATGCTGTGCCAGGGGGTGCACTGGGCTCCCCACGTACCCCACACTTTGGGGTCTGTCCAGGGTGATGGGTGCTTCTCGGGCACTGGCCTCGTCCCACAGCCGTGTGCTGCAGAGAGCTGGCACCCTCCGGGGCAGGGCTACCCCTTGGCTCTAAATCCTGCCCTGTATTTTGTCCCTTGGTTCTCGAGGAGGGGGCAGAGATGCTCGGTGGTGGTCGTGGGCCGTCGCATGGTGCCCCAGCCAGGCTCGTCTGCATCCTCAGAGTGGGACGTGCGTTTGCTGTCTGTGCGTCTCCTGCAAGGGACGTGTGTCCTGTCTGTGCCTCCTGTGCCAGCCATGTCAGGGACGTGGGGTTGGGTCTGGTGGGTGCCAGCACCCCTGGGTGCAGTCTGGCCCCAGGACCCCCTGGGCTCAGAGCGGGGTGGTGCCCAGCACTCCCGTGTCGCTGCAGTGTTGTCCGGATGCTCAGCCGTCCGTCTGTCTGCGAGATCTGATCTCTCTTTCTCTCTCTTTGTTTTCTCCCCCCTCTTTCACTGTTCCTGTCCCCCGTGCACATCGTCTCCTTCCTCCTCTCTTCGTCTACTCTGTGCTGTGTCTCTGTCTGTTTCTCTCTCCTTCCCACTAGTTCATGGTGGGAAAGGTATTAGGTTTACCCTTAGTGAAGAAATTTATCCTGAGAAGGGTACGTGTGCTGCGCGCCTGCCCCTGCTCCTGCCTGCCGCCGGCCTGGGCTAGTAACAGTCCCAGCACCGCGGGCTGGGGTGGCCGGGAGCCCTGTCCCAGCACCGCCGGCCTTGGGGACACGTAGCATGGGCAGAGCTGGAGCCCTCTGCTCACAGACTCACACGCCCAGGGCTGCTTTGGGCTGAATTTGGAGGAACGGTGCTCAGCCGTATTGACCATCACCCCAGACCAGGGAGGGGGGATGTGCCCATGGGGATAGGGGTTCCCACCTCCGCTTGCAAGCTCTGGGCACCCTGTGTTGTCCCCATTGCTGCTGCCTGGGGGTGGGCACCTTCTATCCCCTCCCTGCAAGCCGGGGAGCTGTCCCCTTGGGACACATGGCTCCGCGGGAGGCCATGACCACCTCCGTGTCCCCCTCCCACCCACTCTGCTGCCAGAAGGACCATTACTAGCCTTGCTCCGGCGAGCTCTGTCCGCCTGCCCCAGGGCGTGAGGAATGAGTGCAGCTCCATGGGCCCCGCTTGGCCTCCATTGCACCCTGCCAGAGGGGCCGGGACCGCAACCCCTGCTTGGCCTCCTGCACCCGGACACCCCCTCCTCGCCCACCATCGCCTCCGTTTTGGCTCAGCATGCGGCACTGCCCGGGTGCCGGGTGCCTGGGGAATGGGGTGCCGGGAGTGGGGTGGAGGGTGAAGACGGATGGAGAGGAGAGCGTGTCACCACCAGCCTCCCGCCTGGCCTGGCAGCCCCGTGCTGGGGGCCATGCAGTGGCACATGGGGACGTGTCCTCCTGCGCACGGTTACTGCCACCCTGGGAGCTTTCCGCTGAGCTCGGTTCGATCTCCTGGGCCCCGTCTGCCCCGTGGAGCCTTTCCCTCTGCCTTGCACCCCCTCCTTTACCCATGGGTGCATGCACAGCTCTCAGCGGGGAGGGGGTGGGCTGGGGCTGTTGGTCGCAGGTCACCCGAGGTCCCTGGGCTCGCGAACCCCAGAGCTTGCTGTGGGCCCTGAGAGGGAGGTGACACAAGAGGGGACAGGTCCGCCCCAAGCCCCTGGCCAGGCCATGCCTGCCAAGAGCCGGATTGGGTCCCTCCTGCCCGTGCCGTGCTCAGAGCCACGCATGGAGCACTGACACCCGCCCCGTGCCTGTGGCCAGGGGAGAGGGGCCACTGTCCCCTTCCCCATCCCACCCAGACACCTCGGCCCCTGCCTGGGCACTGTCGATTGGGGTGGGACGACAGAGAGCCAGCCTGGTGCTGGGGATGTCCCGCCATGCCCCAGCCTGGCCTGGTACCAGCCCCAGCCATCCTTGACAGATGCTGCACTCTTGCTGCTGTCCTCAGAACTCTTGGGTAGAGGCCACACTGAGCCAGATCCTCCTGCTGACCCCTTCCCGCCCCATGGCGGGTGACCTGCCTCCTGCAGTGGGGTTGGTGGTGGCCAGGGGATGTCGGGGACATGGGGGAACAGGCACTCATGTCTCCTCCTTTTGCCACGCAGGCTGTGGTGTGGATGACCCTGTCGGGGAGGTGTCCATCCACGTGGAGCTCTTCACCCACCCCGGCACGGGTGAACACAAAGTCACCGTCAAAGGTGGGTTCTGCTGGCGGGGGTGCTGGGATCTGGCAGTGCCCCGCGAGCCTCACGTGTCCCCTCCTCGCAGTGGTGGCTGCAAATGACCTCAAGTGGCAAACATCGGGCATCTTCCGGCCCTTCATCGAAGTCAACATCATTGGGCCCCACCTCAGTGACAAGAAGAGGAAATTTGCCACCAAATCCAAGAACAACAGCTGGGCCCCCAAGTACAACGAGAGCTTCCAGTTGTGAGTGGGGCTGGGGATGTGGGGCTGGGCTGGGAGGTATCTCCCAACGATGTGGGGACCCCCTTCTACTGGGTCTGCCGGTGAGTTTGCTTGTCCCCCAGGGAATGTTTTAGGTGTTTTTTCACTGGTAAATGCAGGGATTGGGGAAAGGAAAAAAACAAAAGGCTCTTTTAGGGGCAGTGTGGACCCCCTATGCCAACACTGCCTGTCCCTTGCCCCCTCAGCACGCTGGGGACGGAGACGGGCCCCGAGTGCTATGAGCTGCAGGTGTGCGTGAAGGATTACTGCTTCGCCCGGGAGGACCGGACAGTGGGCATCGCTGTGCTGCAGCTCCGCGACATCCTGCAGCGACCCGGCTGTGCCTGCTGGCTGCCCCTGGGCCGCCGCATCCACATGGATGACACCGGCCTCACCGTCCTCCGCATCCTCTCCCAACGCAACAATGACGAGGTGGCCAAGGAATTCGTCAAGCTCAAGTCGGACACGCGCTCGGCTGAGGAGGGCAGCAGTTAAACCCCTTCCACCCCTCAGCCCTCTCCCCCTCCTCCTGGCCCCGTTTCTACAGCGTCCTCCAGCCTTGTACAAGCCATAAGAGCGGCCACAAGAGAAGTCTCCTTCCCAGCCCTGGTGAGGTGGGCGGGGATGTGGCTGCTGTGACAGAACCCCCTGTCCCTCCTTTGGCCAGACTGACTGGGTGACAGGGGTGCAGAGCATAGTCATGCCCCTGTCCAACCCCGACAGGAAGGTGCTGGGGCTGGTGGGTCTGCAGGGAAGGGCTGGACCCCAGACTGGGCAATGGGACAGATCTGCCCCTTCCCAGCCTGTCTGAGATGGAGGAACCCCAATGGCCTATCCCCAACCCTACCCCATCCTACCCAGCCCCAAACCTTACTGAGCGATGCAAGGAAAGGGGTGGTGGGTGGTGGGGGTGATGTCTCACCCTGCCCGAGGGTCTTGGTGAGTGGCTGGCACAGGATGGTGGCCCCTTGTCCCCATCCCTCGAGAATTGCCAGGCGCCCTGAGGGACAGGGAGGCTCCCACTCGCTGAGCACCCTGTACATATGTAAATAGCTGTACATACACGGGGCAGCCGGATCCCGGCTGTGTCCTGCACCCGGAAGGGCTATTGGGGCTGCTGGGTCGGGGGATGCAGCATGCCCCGCAGAGGGTCCCTTCCCTGGCTTGGCAGCAGCGTCGCTGGGGCCGGGAGCGGCAGGGAGTAGCCCCCGGCCCGTATCCTGTCTTCCCTGCCCTGCCGCTGCCGTGGGCTGCCCCACTGCGGCCCCCGGGGTGCCAGGGCTGGGGGCCAGGGCTGGGGGCACCGCAGCAGAGGGACCCGTCTCCCCTTGCTCTGCCCAGTGGGGATTGGGCATCCCTGTGCAGCGCAGTGCGGGACCTCCTTGACACAAGCAAGACCCTTCCCACCCCCAACCCTCAGGCCCCTCCCCTCCCCAGTTTCCCATTAATCACCATTTCTGCGTGATCAGTGGTGTGTGCGTGTCTCGTGCGAGTGCCCGGGAGGCCAGGGTGTGCGGTGTCAGGGGTGGCTACCCCAGCTGGCCAGCTTGCCCCTAAGTACTGGGGAAGACAGAGGCCTGATGACCCCACAAGTCAATATACCTCTCTCAGCCCCCTCCCCATCCCAAAACAGGGTATCCCGACTGGCCCCCATGGTCCTTTTTCTATAGGGTTTGCCTGGGACCAAAGGGTTTAGCTTTCCTCTTGTTTCCGTTCAATGTTTACACCCCTTTTCTAACTGCTGCTCCCGCACGGCCAGGCTGGGGCTCAGCCCCGCACCTTCTGGCCGTGGTGCCCCTGGCCCCGTGCCCCCTCCCCAAAACTGTCCTGTTCGGCATGTGATTGAACCGACCAATTCTGCTCCTGTAGCACACGTGTCACCGATGCCTGTGTGTCTGTACCACCCCGTGCGGCACCGCCGGCGGCGGCTACCATGGATGCATGACAGTGAGATGTTTTGCACTATTTTGAATTTTTTGGGCTCTGTAAAAATATTTTATTATAACTGACATTAAAAAGCACACCCTTCACTGCGGCTGCTGTGGGGTGTGGGAGGGCAGGCACCCGGGGGCTCTTCACTCCCACTCCCGCCCCAATGCAACATTTGCACCTTTAAGGTTAACACCAAGGATGAATCGCCCAGGGATGCTGCAGCAACTCCGTCTGCACGCAGCCTCCGAGGGCTGTTCTGCAGCACACCCACCCTTTGCAAAGCCAGCAGCTTCAGGACAGGGATTAAATGGAACAGGGACAGACCTGCCCTGAGAAGTGACTCTCTGTTCTCAACCACCATGCTGCAAGCTCGCAGACACGGGAGTGCTGAGGGAATGCCAACGTGGCCTCACCAAGGGCAGACCCATGCCTCAGAGATCTAGTGGCCTTCCACAATGGAGTGACTGCACCAGTGGACAGGGGAAGAGCTACGGATATCCTCTACCTGGACTACTCTAAGGCTTTTGACACAGTCCCCCAACACATTCTTGGAGCTGAATTGGAGTGATACAGATTTGATGAGTGCGGGGTCCTGATGTCCTACAGAGAGACCTGGGGCTTTTGCCAGGCTTCTGCTGGGGCCTGGGAAAGGTTCTGCTTCTCTCCAGAAAGCCCTGGAGCTTTCTCTGGGCTTTGCTGGGATGCAGGCAACGCTCTGCTTCTCTCCAGAGAGCCCAGAGCCATCCCAGGCTTTGCCCTAAGCCTCAGGGGGCTGCAGCCCTCCAGAGTGCCCCAGGTCCTTTGCCAGGCTTTGTAGGCACCGGGGCAGGGCCCTGCTGCCATCCAGAGAGCCCCGGGACCGTCACTGGGCTTAGCTAGAATCATAGAATGGTTTGTGTTGGAAGGAACCTTTAAAGATCATTGAGTCCGACCCTTTCCTGGCTACTGGGAGTTCTTGTGTTTCTCCAGTGATCCCTGCTGGACACACTCTTTCTTGAGGTTTTCTAGGTTAATGCAGGACCATCCCTAGCTTTAATCATCAATATCAGTGTGGCCAGCGGAACAAGGGCCATCCCCCTGTACTCAGCACTGGTGAGACCACACCTTGAATCCTGTGTTCAGTTTTGGTCCCCTCACTACAAGCAGGACATGGAGGGGCTGGAGCATGTCCAGAGAAGGTCAGCGAGGCTGGGGAGGGGTCTGGAGAACCAGTCTGATGGGGAGCGGCTGAGGGAGCTGGGGCTGTTCAGTCTGGAGAAGAGTAGGTTGAGGGGAGACCTTCTCGCTCTCTACAACTGCCTGAAGGGAGGTTGTAGTGAGGTGGGTGTTGTAAATAGCGATAGGACGAGAGGAAATGGCCTCAAGTTGCATCAGGGGAGGTTTAGATTGGATATCAGGAAAAATTTATTTCCTGAGAGAGTGGTCAGACATGGGACCAGGCTGCCCAGGGCAGTGTGAAGTCCCCATCCCTGGAGGGGTTCAAAAACCGTGTGGATGTGGCACTTGGGGACATGGTTTAGCAGGCATGGGGGTGCTGGAGTGACATTTGGACTTGATGATCTTGGAGGTCTTTTCCAACCTTCATGATTCTACGATTCTACGATTCTATTTTGTGACTCCTGTGCCTATGTGAAAAGAGAGAGAATATCTGTTGTTTACCACTAACATTATACAAAGGCTGTCACTAACATTTATTCCAAAAAGTTGGGCCACTTGGGATGGGTCATGGGATCACCCTGGGCTGGGGGCTGGTAGTTCCTCCATTAGTCGCCTGATAGTGGGGCTGGAGGAGCAGGTGGGACAGTTTTATCTAGCACGTTCCCAACATCCAGGCCGTCGGTGCAATCCCTTTCTTGATTATTCCGTGGTTTCTGTGAGGCGGGTGGGAGGAGCGTGCCGAACTGGCCTGTCATAAGTACTGTTTCTCCTAGGAGGCCTCAAGAACATCTCCATTGTGGGTCTCAGTCCTGTCAGTCAGGGGGGTCCTGTTATGCCAGATTTATTGGTTTTAAAGGGCAATTGCAGAATATTTTGGCCCTTACTCTTATGACTGGTCAGGGCCCCACTGCCCTCCACGGAGCCCTGGGCCCTTCAGCAGGCCTTGCTGGAGCCAAGTCCATAAAGACTACCCCAGCGCTGTCCCCAGCCTGTCCCAGGGCCTGGGCAGTGACCTGCTGCCCTCCACAGAGCCCCAGGGACTTCTCCAGGTTTGCCGAGATGCAGAAGGAGCCCGGCTTGTCTGCAGAGTGCCCCGGGGCTTTGGCTGCTGTGTTGGGTTTGTGTGGCAAGGTTCTGGTGTCCGGGAGGGCTGCAGGACTGGCTTCTGTGAGATGCCAGGAGCTGCCCCCGCCATGTCAGACGGAGCCGGTTGCAGATGGCTCCAAGACAGACCTACCACTGGCCAAAGCTGAGACAATCTGAGATGTGAGAACGCACGGATGTGAGAATGCATTTAGGAAAGGGTAAGAACTGCTGTGTAACAGCAGCTGGGAGAGAGTAGTGAGAACACGTGAAAGAACTGTGCAGAGCCCACAGTCGGTGCAGAAGGAGGGCAGGATGTGCTCCGGGCGCCAAAGCAGAGCTTTTTGCCCTGCAGCCCGTGCAGCAGCCCATGGTGAGGCAGGCTGTCCCTGCAGCCATGGGGCAGACCGTGGAGAGGCAGGCTGTGTCTTCAGCCATGGAGTAGCCCATGGTGAGGCAGGCTGTCCCTGCAGCCATGGGGCAGACCGTGGTGAGGCAGGCTGTGTCTTCAGCCATGGAGTAGCCCATCGTGAGGCGGGCTGTACCTGCAGCCATGGAGGAACCCGTGTTTAGGCATGCTGTCCCTGCAGTTATGGAGGCCACTGTGGAGCAGATCCCCACTTGCAGCCCATGGAGACCCCACGCAGGAGCAGGTGGACGTGCCCTAAGGAAGTTGTTTCCCGGTGACGAGCCCGCACTGGAGCAGGCTCCTGGCAGGACCTGTGGCCCCATGGAGAGGAGCCCACACTGGAGCAGATTTTGTGGCAGGACCTGTGGCTCCATCAGGGATGTGCTGCAGCAGCCTGTTCCTGAAAGACTGTACCCATGGGAAGCACCCACGCTGGAGCCGTTTGTGAAGCACTGGGAAGGACCCACACTGGAGACACTTGTGGAGAACTGTCTCCCGTGAGGGGGTACCCCACACTGGAGCAGGGGCAAAGCGTGAGGAGGAAGGAGCAGCAGAGCCAACATGTGATGAACTGTCTGGAGCCCCCGTTCCCCGTTCCTGTGTGATGCTCGGGGGAAGGAGTTGGAGAAGTCAGGAGTGAAGCTGAGCCTGGGAAGAAGGGAGGGGTGGGGGAAGGTGTTGTAAGATTTGGGTTTGCTTCTCGTTATCATAGTCCGATTTGATTGGTGATAAATTTAACTAATTTCCCCAAGTGGAGTCTGTTTTTCCCATGATGGTAATTGCTGAGTGATCTCCTTATCCGTATCTCAACCTGAGAGTCTTTGGCTGTATTTTGTCCCCATGTCCAGCTGAGGAGGGGGAGTGATAGAGCGGTTTGGTGGGGACCTGACAGGCAGCCTAGGTCAACCCACCCCAGCTAGGCTTTGCTGGAGCCCAGGTTGTGCCCTGATGCCCAACAGAGAGAGCTGGGGCTTCTATTGGGCTTTGCCAGGGCCTAGACAGGTCCCTACCCCTCTTCCAGGTGTCCTGGGGTTTTTGCCAGGCTTTGCTAGGTCCCAGTTGGACCCCTGATGCCCTACACAGAGCACTGGGGCTGTTGCCCGGCTTTGCCAGGGCCTGGACAGTGCTCTGCTGCCATGCCAACTGCCCTGAGGCCTTCAGTGAGGCTTGCTGGAAGCCTGAGGGCCGCTCTCCCGCCTCGGCTGCCCTTGGCCCGGCGCTGCTCCCCACGCTGCTGCCCACACCGGCCGGGCAGTGTGCCTGCGGAGCGCTGGGGACAGCTGCCCCAGGGGAATGGGGAGATGGCTCTGCTCCGTCCTGCTGTGGGAGCACGGCTCAGCCCGGGTGCTGGTGGTCCACAGCGTCTGCCTTGCTGCTCTCCAGCTCCTCCTGCGTACCTGGAGCCCTCCGTCACCAGGCCTGGGAAGCGTGCGGCTCCAGCGTACGCACCCATCGATGTCCCAGCGCACACATGGAGATCGCTCCTGGACCAAGGCAGTCACAGCTCTGCAGCCCTTCGTTCAGGCCAGGCGAGCACGCTTTTGTTTTGCCCCGTGTTCGTGGGGTACAAAACACTCAGCCCAGCCCCTGCCTGAGCTGTGCACGCTTTCAGACAGCTGGCACTTCTGCAGCTGCTCAGGAGAGGTGAAATTGCCTCCTTGGCCTGAAAAACAGGCCAGAACATCGCTGGTCTTGTGCTGTTGTCCTCTGCCCTTGGTGATTCCTGCCCTGGCAAGTCCAAGAGACGCCTCTGTGAACGCCCGCCTGGGCAGTGCGTGTCATTCCGACCTGGGGCCGTCAAAGCAGATCTCCCTGCAACTAAGTGACCGCTGGGAAAGGCGTACCCTTGCAGCCCGCGTGTCCTCTACTGACAATCGGCTGGTCAGCTGAGGCCCTAGGGCTGGCTCAAAAGGCTACGCAGCGGGACACAACTGCTGCCTGACAAGTTCTCTTCCTCTCCCACAAGAGCTCACTGGTAATAATAAAATCTGGAGGGTCCAAAGCCTGATTTTGGGGTCCAAACTCCAAACTTTTTAGGGCCAAACCCTCATTTCTGAGTTCCAAGCCTCGCTTTTACGGTTCACAGACTCCTTTTAAGGGACCAAAACATCCTCTTTAAGGCCCAAAGTCTGGTTTGGAATGTGACAAGTCTCCTTTTGGGAGTCCAGAGGCTTAGTTACGAGGTTCAAAGGCTCCTTTCATGGCACCAAAGCCTCATTTTCTGGAACCGTAGCCTAATGTTGAGGATCCAGTCCGCGACCTGGAAGGCCCAAAGCCTCTTTTTAGCGTCCAAACTCCTCATTTAGGGGAGAAAGCCAGTCTTGCTTCATGCCAAAAGCCTCATTTGGAGGGCTCAAAGACCCATTTTTAGCGTGCAAAGCCCTAGCTTTTGGCACCAAAGCATCATCTGAGGACAAAATCCCTAATTTGAGGGCTCCAAATCTCATTTTCATTTCCAAAGCCCCATTTTTAGGAACCAAAGCCCCATTCTTAAGGTCCCAATTCTCCTTTTGAGAAATCAAACTCTACTTTGGAGAGTTCAAACTCTCCTATCTAGGGAGCAAAGCCCTCTTTTACAGCTCTAGGCCTCCACGGCAGTGCCCAAAGCCCCACATTTCTTCCATTTCAGTTTGAAAAGTCTTCTCTTTTGAAGTCCAGAGCTGCATTTTTAGTTTCCAAAAACTGATTCTCAGGCTCCAAAGTAGTTTTTCAGGATCCAGTGAGTGGTTCTGAGGGTCCAAGCCACAACATGAGTGTTGAAACCATCATTTTCAGGGTCCCAAGCCCCTCTTTTAGGGTCAAATGTGTCATTTTCAGGTCCCAGAGCCTCATTTTGAGCCCAAAATTTTGACTCTAGGGGTGAAAGCCTCCTTTTTAGGTCCCAAAGCCTCATTTTTACTAAGTACACACCCTCATTTAGAAGTTCCAAACCCCTGTCTGAAGGTCCATAGACTCATTTCAAGGGCCCAGAGCATAACTTTTAAGGCCCGAAGTCTGATTTTGTGTATCAAAAGTGTCATCTGTGGAGTTCAAAGCCTTATTTACAGGTTTCAAAACTGTCTTTTGAGAACAGCCTTGTATTTAGGAGACAGACGTTTATTTTCAGGAGGTAATCTTCACCCGTTTTCCAGGCACGGGTGGTGGCTGCTGGCATCGGGCCCAGTGCTCAGGGCAGGTGGGGCAGCTGGGGGTCCATCAGTGCAGGCGCCAGGGGCAGCCGCGGGTGCCGTGCCGGGCTCACAAACTGCGGAGAGGCGCCTGCAGAGAGAGGAGGCTGATGAGACTCCAATGCGGCTGCGGTGCCGGGCGGGTACCGCGGTGTGGGGAATAGCCTACCTCTAAATGCTTCATGACTAAGAGCAGCCATCTAGTGCAGAGGTTTGGCAACATCCCCCCCAACAACTCACCGTTTTCTCTTGCACAGCAGATAAATTGCACAGCACAAGAGCATCCCAAGGACCACGGGACCCAAGGCTGCCACGGTGACTTGTAAGGCATACTTCAGGACAGCAAGTTGGTCTGAAGCATTTGAATTTCTGTTGCCACCTATGCCTGGAGGAACAATTCTGCACGTTAGCATGTCCTGCATGCTGCTGGGAATCTCACGGGAGGCCTGACCTTGCCAGGAAATGTTCTTTCTCCCTTTGCTGGCATCTCTGAACCACCAAACATCCTGGGACTGCAACTCCCAAAGCCATTGCCAATCAATGCACTCTTTGGCCTCTCTTTCTGCTCTCAGCTTTGCTTACCCTCTGGGACGGCCGTAATCCCGAGCCCCAGCTCTCCCTCCCCAGCCCAGCACCCACACCCCGAGGGGATGGCATCAGGCCCTCTCAGCAGACACCTGAACCTTGCTCTCCCCCTTTGCCTTTTCTCCAGCATGGGCACCGCTTGCACGCCTCCGGTTTTCAGGACTTGTCTCCCACTTATGGCCCCTGGCAAGACTGCTGCCTACCTGGAATCTTGTGAGTAAAATAGTGCATCCTGGCGAAGAGGCCTTCCCCAGGTCTGGAACACGCTGCCAAGAAGCAGAGAAAGGTAAAGCCTCAGCGTGGCTGGGGCACAGAGGACGCAGAAGGACGGTGCAGGTTCCCTCGAAGCCCGTGCCCGATCCGTCAGCGAATCCCTTTGGAGCGCAGGTCAGGGGAGGGATCCCCCTCTGCTGTGCCTGGGGCCTCTCGGCACTCACGGCAAGCTCTGGGATGCCGGTGCTGAGGGAGGCACAGCCGAGTGAGAGTCACGTTGCCCAGCATCTACTGAGCGTGGCTCAGAGGGCCTCATTCCCAAAATGGCAGTGTTCTGGAATTCCTGTGAACGGGGTGCGGTGGGAGGTGACCATCTCACGGCCTCCAGAGAGGGTTCCCAGCATCTCTCGGGCACCCTGACGGGAAGAACCTCCACAGCCAGAGGTGACAGTCGTCCTCCGAGAGCCGTTCCTGCCTCCTTTGAGCACACTCACTTCGCACTAACAGTGCGGCTGCTGTCAGGCTGTGCAGTAGTGGGCACTCGGGGAGGGGCCTGCAGACACGCAGGGATTTTGGTTTGTGGCACTGGATGACCGAGGGACAGCGATTACCTGGCATGCCTGTGGGTTGAGCTGTCCCCGTGTTTTCACCAGAGACCGGCTCTGCGGGACTGCCTCCTTCCTGCGGCGCGTCCTGCTCCACAGCCCCACGGTCCATCCCTTTAGAAAGCAAGCGGGTCAGTTTAAGGAGAAGTAACCCTTCCTCGTCAGGAACGCGGTGTCTTCAGGAGGCAAAATACACTAATAACCCTTAGAGAAAAAGCCTGGGCATATGCAGGTGCACCTTGTCACTACTGCAAACTCCGTGTCATTCCTGGAGGACAATTTCAGAGCTAGACACTTTCCAGTTTACCAGTAGACAGCAAAGCCTGACCTGCTGAGGGACTGGGCGATTGCCTGTAACCTTCTCGTTCGCACCTAGTGCATTCTTGGCAAACTGCAAGGCCATGTTAAATTCCTTCCTTCAGAGAGGACAGGAAGATGCTGGAGCCAATGCAGCTGGGGAAAGAGCCCTTCGGAGAAGCACATCCCATCCTGCCAACTCTATCACACCGTAAGGGTAACAGCACACGCAGGGGACCAAGCCCCAGTCTCTTGCAACCTTATTCTGGTCACCTTCACAGGTGGCAATGAAGAGCCCACGGTCCCCCAAAACAAGAGGAAAACCACAACCAAGCTACCTAAAACACAACTACAGCCCCCCCAAGACTGAGTTCACAGCCCTTCATTTCAGCTGCCTTCAAGTTAGGTGTCCGGCCTCAAGCTGTGTGTCCAGCTGTCTCCTGTCGCTGGCCCCGAGGTGTCACCAAGAGTCCTCACGCATCAAGGAGAACAACGGGGCTGGAGCAGGCTGTGAAGCTGAGGCTGCTCCGATCCTGGCCAGCGCATGCCTGCAGCCCCGGCAAAGTCTGCTGGTCCCAAGGATCCCAAGCTGCCTGCGCAGCCCCTCCCCGCACCAGGGCAGTTTCCCTCCGGCAGCTGGCTGCAAGGCGTGAGCACCGCCAGATCCTACCAGTGGGATCCCAATATCTCATGGGTGAGGAGGGTTCCCCTGACAGCCCCGAGCAGTGATCTTCTGCCACCCCTTCCATCCCTCCCCTGTGCCTTCCTCCTGGCACACATATGGCTCCTGGCCCTGCCACGCTGGCCGTTCCCACGCCAAGCTGGTCTGTGCGTGCCGGATGATGGCAAAGCCCACCTCCACAGCTCACGGTCCCTCCCGGACACCCCTCTGCCTGCCCACCCCCTCCTGCAGCTCGGCCCCCGGGCAGAGCTCTCTGTCTGCCTGTGCACACCCCGGCCGGCCGGCCGGCTGTCACCCCTCCAGGAACAGCCCCGTGCACACCTCTCCGCCGGACCCCCTGGTGGGCGGTCACCTGGGGGGACAGGCACTGGGGCCAGGCGGCTGCAGGGGCTCTGCCAGGCGCGGACAGCCCCGGGGAAGCCGAGGACGCCGCGTTTCAACCGCTGCCGGCGCCTGCGCTGCCGCGTCCCTGGGCATCAGCCATGCCGATGGGTCTGGCCGGTGTCTGTCTGCTGCGGGGCCAGGTGCTGGCTCTGGCCATTGGTGGCTCCACCATCTGTGGGCGCTGTCTATTGCGGCCGTTGGTGACTGCACCTGCTGTGGGCGGTGTCTGTTGGTGGCCTTTGGTGGCTCCCCCCACTGTGGGTGGTGTCCGTTGGTGGCCATTGGTGGTTGCACCTGCTGTGGGCGGTGTCTGTTGGTGGCTCCGCCCATTACTACCTCGGCCAGTCCGCAGCCTGGTCCCGGGGCTGGGACCCGCCCCCTGGCCCCCACACCGCACAATACAGCAGCCAGCAGAACAGCTGCAGGTGATGCCCACAGTGGGTCCAGGGCAGCAGGTTCAACAGAACACCAACAACACAACTCACGGAGTACAACGCAGAGCGTGAAGTGCAACAGATCCCGCAGCACAGCACACGCTGCACAGCACACAGTGAGAAGGGATACAGCACAAATACAAGAACATGAAATAAAACGAGGAGCTAACAGTGACATGTGAACCTTTTCTACTCCAACGTGATATTTAGCCAACGCGTGGTATTTGATACAATTCCTGTACAGGGTGATGTCTGCGTAACACAAAGGTCTTTTTCTCCCCTCTCCCTTTTCCAGGTTTCCTCCAGTAAGCTCCCGTCCAATGCGACTCGTTTGATGGAAGCTTGCCAGCAGCCATCACTGTGTCTGTTGGCGGAGGTGAGTTTCTTGAAACAGGGTTGTCTCCCCCAGCATTTCCTTTCCGGAAGCATCTGATGTTCAGCTGAAAGGGAAATCGACAATCTTCAACTGAAATTCACACTTTTATTTCTTCCTTCTCTTTCGGTTTATGGTCCTGGGTCATTTATCAGCTGGATGGGTCCAACGTAAAGTGCAGGAGCACGTGTTTAGGGACACAGTGGAAGCCCTGGTGCAGTGATGGAGCTGTGCTTTCAGCAGCAATGGAGAGATGTCTCATTCCCGCACTTAGTTTTTGATCAGAGCCTTCGTAACTAAAGCTGCAACTTGTGTTACATTATGGATGTTACATGATGTCCTGCATCTGCTGTGGCTGCTTCAGTTTTTGACTCCATCAAAAATAACTGTGCTTCTGGAAGCTGCAAAATGTTCTTCTCTTCCGCTATTACTTGGTGGTTATTCCAACCACCAAACAGCTCTGTGCAGCTGTGCTTCAGCTTTGCAACGTGCAACATTTCTGTCAGCATATTTCCTGTAATTGCTGGAAATGCAACCGTGGTGTTTGGTTTGGTTTGGTTGTTGCTTTTTTTTACAGCATAAACTATTTCATTGGAGTTTTAATGGATTTCAGTGGCCAAAGTCACAGGGCATGATTGCACCTTGATTTCACTCAGGTTGTTCCAAGGGAAAGCACTGAAAATGCTGCAGAACCTCTTTCAGCTTCCCCCCTCCCCCCACCCCCCCAGCTACTAAAGCTGCTTTTGCTCTCTCAGGTAGCAGGGCTGTCATTTGCACAGGGTGTTTTTGTCAAGTTTGGCAAAAATCCCGGTCCCTGGTGTGCCACTCCTTACTAGCACCTGTCTAAGTGAACACATTATTGCATTTAGGAAGCTAAATTATGGTCAGCAATTTGCAGCTGGCTGCTGTCAGCGATGGACAGTGCTGCGAAAGAAGAGATGGAGAGAGACGAAGTAGTTATTTCTGCAGTAGCCAAGTAGAGATGTGAAGAAATGGGAAGAGTGCTGAGATCTGGTGTGCCTGGAGATGTTTGGTGATGCAGACGTGGCATGGGATTCTATCTTCCTTACAGCCTTGGTTAGCATTTCATCTGTCTGTCTGTCCCAAGTGCTAAAGTTGTCAATTAAAGCTGTTGAGGATATGGCTAATGAGGCTTGCCCAGTGTCTTGCCACCACAGATGATGAAATCTCAGGAGTAAGACTTTGGTGGGTCCTGCCGGTGTGCAGGCATGGGCACTGACCTTCCAAGACGATGTGACATCCTCAGAAGAGTTTGTTGTCTTTTCTCAGTTTTCTAGTGTTGCTACGATTGAAGTTTGAGGTGGCAAGACAAGCAAGCAGCCCCAGTGTCTGTGCCTCTGTGCGAGCAGTGCCACGGGCAGATGAGGCTGAGCAACAGCTTTCCAGGCTAGCTCTTTCTGGCTGTGAGCTATCTGCAGACGTTCGCATTTTGAGAGCAGGGCTGCCGGAGACGCCCGGCACGGACCACCTAAGGTACGTTTGAAGTTTGAGGTGGCAAGACAAGCAAGCAGTCCCAGTCTCTGTGCCTCTGTGCGAGCAGTGCCATGGGCAGATGAGGCTGAGCAACAGCTTTCCAGGCTA
>Ga0065711_1037882_pt1 | contig 19387 bp, 8 predicted proteins | sample Hoacrofraction12_FD_59098 | JGI IMG/M metagenome (GOLD analysis project Ga0065711, IMG submission 59098) | Hoatzin crop microbial communities from Cojedes, Venezuela - Epithelial fraction 12 v2 (version 2) | ecosystem: Host-associated > Birds > Digestive system > Esophagus > Crop | place...
TTTTTTTTTTTTTTTTTTTTTGTTTTTAGATGAAGCAAACTAAAACACACAGGAGATGTTTTATCCAGCACTTTTGTAGTGAAATGAATGAAAACACGTAACTCTTTCTGCTTGAGTGAGTTAGCAGATTACTTGTTTCCGTCTGGTTTAATTCCTTGTATGGCTTACTGGTATCCCAGTGTAGCTCTAATTTTTAATGCCTATTCAAACTTTCTGCTTTTCTTCCAGGAAGCACATATCAAACGGGTGTGCAGCCAGGTATTTTCCAGTTTTCCAGATTTTGTGCAGTTGAGCAAAGATGCAGCCTTTGAAACAATTTCAGATCCAAAGTACAGTGGAAAAATGAAGGTAAGCCTGTTCTTTAGAGGAAAAATTAGTATTAGTAATAGATCTGCAGCTGTAGTATACAGATATAAGAAAATTTACACCTAATAGTTGTGGCTTTTTAGTCATTCTGTTTATGGTGGTGGCACCACAGCAGAGATCTACTGTCTTGGATCGGTGTGCCTATGGGCGAAGACTGTGTAAGAGTGATCTGTGATGCTAAGATATCCTGAGATGTTAGCTTTACATATTTAGTGATGGTCATGGAAATGAACCTTGCAGTCAAGGGGGTTAGGATCATAAGATTATGACAGATAGTTCCATGAAACCGTCAACTCACTGGCAGTCAGAAATGTTTGGGGAAGGAAAAGAGATCAAAACAAAATCTTATGGACATAATGATTTGTGCACACCTTGAATATTGTGGATAGTTTCAGTCACTCCTCTCAAAAAGCATGTGTTAGACCTTGAAAAGGATCAGAGAAGAGCTGCAAAGGTGATCAGTGCTGTGGGACAGGAGCAACCAAGCAGGCTGGGACTCTCCATCCTGGAAAAAATGTCTAAGGATGAATGTGAGAGGGACAATCGTGAGTAGCATGGAGATGGTGAAGATGTATTGAGGGCTTACTGTCTTTTCTAACCCTTTGAACATCAAATGAAGCTAACGGGAGCCAGGCTAAAGATGAACAAAATAAATGTGCTAGTGTAAACCTGTAAAATTCCTTACCTCAGAAACCAGTTTCTGAGGGGAACAGGATGAATAACTGAAAAAGATGTCTAATGTAGCTAATTAAAAAGAAAATCTTATTAGGTTTAGGAGTGTTTCTGAGCTGAGAGTAACTAAAGGGTGAGAAGCTATGCAGAATGGAGTATGCTGTATTTTTGCTCTCTCTGTAAACCTGGATATTCTCAGTTGCTGATTGGGACTGGGGGAAGGCAGTGGCTGGGCCATGTTTTTTACAACAGTCATGGTTGTTATCATTTTATTGATCTGTTAGTGTGGAAGCAACATGAGGCCTGCATATTGCCTTTGTTATATACACTTCATTGTCTCATGAAGGTGTTTCTCATCTTGTTGTACTTGGGGGTTAGACTAGATGACCTTGAAAGGTCCCTTCCAACCCAAACTATTCTATGATTCTATGAAAGTCAACTTATTTGTTAAATTATCTACCAGAAAATATGTAATACATCCCTGTAAACACTACAACCCTGATCTTCAGTGGTGCTTATGAAGTTTTCGTTTTATTGGTTAAAAGTAATTTTGCTTTCTCTAGAAGTTTTTCACTTGGGGCTATTGCATGCTTCACTCCAGCACTGCCTTATGACATTTTCATTACATGTTTTTTGACACACTAGTGAAAAACACAAGCAAGCAAAAATGCCTAAGTTAAGGCTTGCGTGTGGTGGCCTTGGGTGGTAAGGAAGAAGGTTCTGCTATATTGCAGTGCTGGAGTAAGAGCATAACTGAGATGGCAAGAGAGCAGAGCCTGTGATCTTTTTAAGTATACTGAGCTTGTGCTGGTGACTTGAAACTAATGAGATGTCACGCAGGTTCAATGTTTATTTTTGAAATTGAGAGATCAACATGGCTAGACTGCGCTACCAGGAGGTAAGTGCCAGGCCAGATTCCATTTCAGGATAAATTGCCAAAACAGAAGTAGAATCATAGAATAGTTTGTATTGGAAGGCTTTGGAGGCCATCTAGTCCAATTCCCAAATAGAATGAGATGAAAAATACCTAATTAAATATAATGATCTGCTAGCTCGGTGATTACTCCTGTTGTTTTTTTTTATTGTTAGTGAATCATGTGATGCCCATCTTCATTCTATCTTGCTAGAGACTTTCCAGATTGTGCTTTTTGTTTAATTTTTGATATTTTAGCTTGTTACCAATCTGTACTGGTATATATTTGTATATTTCAAGGTATTTTTTTATATAGGTTGTAGGTAATTGGAAAAAAAAAAAAAAAAAAACAAACAAAAAACTCCCAAACAAAAAACCTCAACAAAAGAAAAAACCCAAAACAAGACAAAACACCCCACAACCCCCCCAAAAAACAAACCTCAAATCCTAAATGAGCACATATTCTTGAGAAGAGCCTTGGTACGGAAAATTTACTTTTTTTTTTTTTTTTTAAAGGACAGTGTATATAGCAGGAAACTGGATTTTAAAATCCAACATTGTGTTTCTGAAGTAATACTTATATTGTAAAACATTTCCTCGTTGTGTTTGGTAGATGAGACAAGTGCAGTGTAAATTTCTATAGAACAGTAAGAAAGGAAGTAAAAATTGCTATAATTCTTTCCCAGAACACTTTAATACTTTGACCTTTTTCAAAAAGTCAGATCAGACACTACACTGCAGTACTAGGCAAAGGTACGAAGCAATATGGACCTTTCTTTGCTCCAGCATAAGAAAATATGTTCTGGTGTTATGAGGAGTTCTGCTTGTTTGGTTTCGTTTTTAGTTCATGAATTACAGAATAGAAGCATTTTGAAATGCTGCATTTATAACAGCCCAGTAGACTTTATTTTAGAAATCTATAGTGTCTGTTTCTTGAATTTTATGTCAGTTCATTAAATATATCTTGGCATAAACAGAATATTCTGAACTGTATGGTCATATCTCTGTGCCTGGGAGGAGGAGTTTTACATAATGGACTAAGCAGTCATCACTGAAAAGTAAAGTGGGTTTTGAGTCCGTTAAATTTGACTTCAGAATAATTGTGATGCCAAAAATTGGTTCATATTCATATGTGTCTGGTATTGTGGTGGCTTTTTTTTTCCCACTCTTGATTTCGTTGGAGGTTTGTCTTGTGAGAAAAGATTTTCTAATTCTTTTGTTTTCTCTCCGGAGTTTTAAAACAGAAGCTGTTTGGTATGATTTTGGTTTTTGTGCTCTGGAAGCAAAGTCATTCAGAAGGTAATCCATTTAGAAGATTCCCTTACCATCAGAAAGTAATCAGAGGAGAGTCATGAGATAATAGAGCTTGAAGACCACTTTGTATGTTTATAACATGCTTATTTGGAAATAAATGAAAACAATTGTAGTAAAATTTTTTAATAGCCTTGTCTCACTGTAATACTTTACATTTTATGTTCCGTAAATAAATTCTAGAAACTAATGGAAATACTTTTGTAACTATCACCTGGCAGTATAGACTGTATAGGTAGTATTTAATCCTTTAAATTAATACTTAGTACAGGCTACTCAAATTTTGACACAGGTGGTTATTCTTTTGTAGATGAACATATATGCAAAGGAAAAGTTTGTGGCATTTATTTAACTTTGTTTAGGGTCGGAGAAAGGCTGGGATTTGTCGATGACATTCATTAGCTAAGCAATTGTAACTGTTTTGGGGTGCTGAAAAGGTTAGCCTATCTGCTAGAATACCTTCTGTTCTCTCACCAAGCAGAGATAAAACATGTAGGGAAACATAGCTTTTTGTGCTGTGGAAGATGCCTACTGCCACTTGTAAAACTAGAATTGCTTGAGCAGAAGTGTGACAGTGTGGCGTTTGGAGTTTGTGTTCGGTTTGTGCTGTGGCTGCAGTCATCTCTACATGTGTTGCAAGCTGTAGCATTCACAATGTGCTACCCCAGGTCTGCTGTTCTGAATACAAGATTGTAACAAAAGGCTGGAAAAAACAGTCCCTGTAATCCAAATGTACATATGTAAGTGTTGAAGGTATACCTGTGACCCGTAGTACATCCTCCTTATGGTGGGAGGTGGGTAATAGCACAGTGACATGATCTGAACTTCAACTATTTTGGGGGAATTATCCCTTCATTTTCAATCATACTGCAGAACATACAGTTTTCAGAAGACTTTGCTTGCACTTTCTATTGCAAGGTGAATTTCATGCCTAGATTTTAAACTTGTGATAGTTCAGTATGTGAAAACTGAAGTGAAAGGAGTGTACTGCCTTGTTTTGAGGTGACCCTTTTTCCATCATGAAGTAAGAAAGTGGGGACCTGCAAAGTGTAAGGACAAGTGATGCCATTGCTTTTTAAACACAAAGATCAGAGATAGTTCATGCAGAAGTATTGGGGACTGCTTGGAAAAGAAGTAAGAGAAATGAGGGTAGTTTTTAAAACCTACAGTAGTTCTCATTACTACTTTGATTATTTCTACAGTTTTTTAGAAATTCTGGCTCAGAGAGACTCTGTATGTTTCTAAGTGAAAACGGCTATTAAATATCTGGGCACTTGAAATAATGGTGTTCTTTTCTAAACTCCACAGATAGTATTTCCACAGACATCCATTTGTGGAGTTTTAAAATACTGTGCTTAATCAATATAAGTCTCTTAAGAGTATCTGTATTGGATTGATTTATTTATTTGGCCTGGCATAATATCATTATTTCAGTAGGAAGATGGAAGTCTATGGGAGTACCTTGCAAATAATAGTAACTTCCACTTTTAAACATAGCCCTAACCTAGGCAGGCATGGTTTTGAAGGCTTAAAACCACTTTAGGCTAGCTTGCACATCTGTATACAAACAAGGTGTTCTCAGATGTGAGATGTAAAATTTCATCACAGTCAAACAGCTCACAATGTGTGGTAGTGGAGAGATAAGCATTTAAATCCATGTGGACTCTTGTAAAAAGCATGTTACTTTTGCTTGAATATGATCGAGTCTTTTTCAGGCTAACTTTCAGGATAATACTCTTATGTGCAAGCATAATCTTTATTTCTCTTTGGTGTATAACTATTCATTACTTTTCCCTGTTCATCAGAGCTGTTATTTACTCGAGAAAACCCAAAATCCCAATGGGCATGACATTGATCCATTTTATTGAAACAGACTGGGTGGATTTGTTTGCCTGTTCTCTTATAGGAAATTAATTATTTGACATATACTTTAATAATAACAACAATAATACAGTGGCCAAACTTCTTCTACTTTAAAAGCATGTCACTTTTTCTTTTGTTTCATAATGTGGCTAAACGAAATGCAAATGTAAGTCATTTAGCTCTTGTTATCTGATGTGGGTTTTTTCCCAACAAAATAAATCCTGATTTATATGTTGTTGTACAATGAAACCAGGTAAAAATTACCTTGTTTGTACCTTGTTTTCGCTTGTAACTCTCTGGCTAATATATACAAATGGGCTTATAAGTGATGTAGAATTACTATTTTACATTCTAGATATTACCCAGAACTGCAAATTTAGTATAAACATTCCTCATTGTTTGGTTGTCAAAGATTTGTTAGGGTTTTAGTGAAATCAATGTCGATTAAGAGTTTGTGTATTTATCTCTGAATAAATACAATTTTAAAATATTTTAAAATATTTATTGGCTAGCGGGAGAAAGCCAGAGACAGGTAAAGAAAATCCCTCTTTCCCCTTTGTGTATTGCTTCTGCGCGGTACTCTGGAGCTGCCATTGCCAGATGTGGACATGCTTCTTTTGAAAATAACAGTATCACTATTATACACAAGGCTCTGGATTATTTGCTTCCCCACCAGAAGAACATTGTGTGTGGGCGGATTATTGGCATTTCAAGGTCTGTACAGAGTCTGGGAAGCTGGATCCTACTGTAAACAGAGCAACAGGCCAGAGTGGGAGCAGGGAGGGGCATACATCTCACTGGTTATTTTAAGAAGACAAGTTCCAAGAAATTCTGAACTCAGATGTAGTACAGAAGACTTAAACAGATCTTAATGTTTTCAGGGGAATTGTGTGCATTTGCTAAATGCAAAAGTTCACAAGCTGAGCTAGGGCATGACATAAGTAACATTTTGTTGTAGTCTGTGCACTGACACAAATAGCTTCTGAATTTACCTATTAGTAGCGTGATTGCCTTTTTATGAAAGGATTTCTATGTAGATCACTGAAAAATGCATTGGTCTGGCATCTCCATTACCTTTGGCACATATATTATGTTAGTGATGTTTTTCATTATGCCTCTGGCTTTGCAAATAATTAATTACAGTGTAGCCTATTTAAAGGCTGAAAATGCAAGCAAATGTCTGTAAGAAGACCTGTAGATAAAATCTTTTCATTTATATTCTGTGGTTTGTTACAGGTCCTTCAGCAGCTTTTAAATCACTTCAGAAAAAACAAGGATAAAGTTCTTCTTTTCTCCTTTTCCACAAAGGTGAGGTACAGATGATTTTTATTGAGTAATAACAGCAGTAGATTCTGAAGCTTAAAGCCCTGGGATGGCAGCTGTCAACCACATTTCCGTTCTGTATAGTATGGGAAATAATGATGAGAAAGACAATGTGCCATACTCCAGAAGCATGTTGAAATCTCATGTTACCTCATGATAAAAATGGTGATGGCAAAACAAATGTAACACACTGCTGCCTTCCTTAGAGCTTTTTTAAATTGTTGTTTAAAAACAATTATCAGGTGTAGATAGCTCATACTGAGTTCAGCTTTATGTCCTGAGTTAGAGCAGTGTCAGGCAAAATACAACTGAAATACCATACAACCTTTGTGTTAGCACTGAAAGTAGTTAAACTTCCTCAGTTTTACTGGCTTTTGACCATCACTAGTGATGAAACTTCAACCCTGAGACTTATTTTGCCAGTTGGTTTGAACTGAAAATGGTGGTTAATTGGAGCAAGAGGTGTACGTGCACTTTCAAGGGACTTGATTTTTGATTTTCTTGTTAGGGAATAACGTGTTTCCTGAAAAGGAGCAAACTGTAATATGGTGTTCTTAAGTATTTGTAATGACAGCATTAAAAAGTATCAAAAAATAATAGGGTGAATGACAATACAGAGTCTTAAATATTTAATCATTCTGTGGCTTTAAGGCAGACTGCAAGCTTAATATTTGGATGTTTTAGTAAAATGCTCATGTATCTTAGGCTGCACTTTATGGTATTCAAGACCAGACTGATTGCTGGTTACTGCAGTCTCTTTCACTCTGTCCCTTTGAACTCTGGCTGTGCATACCAGCCTATTTCTCTGTGCTGGGTCTGGTGCTCATTTACCATACTTCAAGTCATTGTAACTCGCTAGGATGGTAGGAAACTGTTTTAAGTTGCCTGCCTGTTTATTGGGTTGAACAGACTCAACATCATTTAGAGTGGGACAGGTGGCCAGTGTTGGAGGATTGAGTGAGGCCACAGCAGACCAACAGTTAATCTCGTGGAGTGCTGTAGAATCACAGCTAAAGAGTGCTGAGGATGTTAATATCAAAATGGGGAAGATTTACTCTTTATTTTCTGTGCTTGGTGTATTGAAAATATATTTGAGAAACACAGCCTCTGTGATTATGTTTAATTAAAAAGAGAATAGTAAGTATTTAATCTTTTTTTTTATTTTTCTACCCAGTTGCTAGATGTGCTGGAACAATACTGTATGGCATCTGGGCTAGATTACCGAAGACTTGATGGAAATACAAAATCAGAAGATAGGATCAGAGTTGTAAGAGAGTTCAACAGCATTCAAGAAATTAGCATATGTCTTGTATCTACAATGTAAGAAAATATATGTTGTAGTCTGTTTCAGTCTGCCTTTTATAGTATGTAGTAAATAGGTTACTCTGCATTTTACTTTGACATTGTGAGGGATTCCTTTTTTGAGTGAGTTGTCTGTTAGTAAACGTAGACTCACTGCTGTGGACTGAAGCTTCTTAGAATACCTGAAGGCTTCCTCCTTTCCTCTCTCCTCTGTGTTATGAGGATTGCTAAGATCTGAAACAAGTGGGTCTTTGAATCCTAGTTTTAAATTTCCACTCACTGTGGGAATGAGGAAACATGAAAAGCTACATTGAACTGAAAAGTTGTCTCTTAGTGTTACTGTAATTTATTTATCATGTTAAGTAGTGTATGTGTATTTAAAATACTTCAAACAATCCTTGGCTGTCTTTTAAAAATGTATTTGCCTATCACATCTGCTCTACCATCAATTTATGATGGGTAGTGAATTCTTTTGAAATAGAGCAAATATTCAACTAAAATTAATGAAAATATGATAACCATTCTTTTCTCTTATTTTCTTTTTTTTTGTAAATTCTATTTACTTCCGTGTTTCATCTTGGATGAAGTTTGCTACCAGGCAAGGGCAAAAAGTGGACAAAGAAAAACTTTAATCCTCCTGCCCAGAGGAAAATTCAGTGAAACTCGATGAAACATGCTAACATGTTGCTTTTGCCTGTGTGGTCACTTTGGTACTTCTTTACTGAAAGTGTCCATGTTGGAGTTAGATGGGAGGATCCACACTACCTCTGTTAAATAAGAAGTTAGATGTAATCTTAGACCCTTACAAGTGCATGTCAGAACTGTCTTCAGATACTGTCTGGTGCATGTGGGTGGGGTTGTGAAGAGGTTTGTTTTGTTGGTCATGCACATTTGTTTGTCATCTCAGTCAGCTGTGGAACCTGGCCATCAGCTTCCCTCAGACCTTCATCGGTCCCTATTTATTCTTTGTCCCTGAAGACAACAAGGAATTGGTGCATGTGTAGCGTTAGGAGAGACTCCCTAGTTGATGCTTCTATCAGTCTAGTTTAGTTGCGTAATTATAGCCTTTTTGGTTTCCTCCATTGTTTTGCGTGAAATAAAAATGAAGGTCAGGTAAATAGAGACAGACTTTCTCCTGTCTGCTGTTAGAGCTTGTGAATACAGAGATTGGGGAGCTTTCCGTGCCTGCTGGTGGTACTTTGAGACAAGAGTCTTGATTTTGTAGTTCTTAGTGTTTCCCGTCTTACCGAGTAAATGGAAGGAACAAACAATAATAGGATTGCTGTCAATATGACCAGTGTTTACGACGGAAAACAGAAGGTGCAATTCTTTGTTTAATTTGTCAAATTAATAAGGTAACAAAAGTTACCTTATTGCTTGCTTGATATACAGTAATGCAAGCAGCTTTAATCTTGTAATCCTTTGAAAGGCAGAAAGTGATTTATCCCAGTTCTGCTTTACAAGAGATTCATCCTTTCTCTTACTTAGATTTCAGGCATTAGGACTTTGCAGTATATTCTTTATTTCTCAACACATAGTAAGTTGACAGAATTGGGTCATACTTTTCTGTCCATACTTTCTTGCAAAGTTTTTGGCTGACTGTTCTGTGTAGTCAAATTGTACATGTTCTGAAAATCCCATTGCTCGAAGAGCCAAATGTCAGTTTTCGCTGAAAGTACTTGCACAGTCTTTTGGCTGCAAAAATGCATTCTGCAAAGGATGAATTCCCTGCATAGTGATCTTGAGTTTGCCATTATATTCCGCTGGCACAGTTAACACACAACTTGAAACAGGAAGCTCCAATCTATAGGTTAGTTACAATGCAGACAGTGATGATAACTTCACTGTTAAATTTACGATGTTCATATCTGGTATTCCTTTTTTTTTTTTATAGTGGCAAAATGCTGTTTCTGCCTGGAGTTGCCTGTGATAGCTTGTAGACATTTGGAAATCCTGATTTTAATTGGTTGGTGAGGTTTTTGAGAAATAGGGCCTAAACAGTAGAATAAAGTTCTGTCTGTATCTATACAGCTTAACTTCAAGTCTTACAGTTAATGTTAGTATCAAACATGATGTTTTTATGATGGCTATGACTAATATAGCTATATGCATAAATATATTTCATGAGTGTTGAGAGAAAATATGATTGATTTCTTCAGGGCTTGTAAAGTCCATCAAACCAGTAGGTAAGATTATGAATTTCAGCCTTGAGCTTTATTGAAAAATAGGTATACATCTGTTGGAACTTCTAAGGCTCATGAAGTAGTCTGTTTCAGAATACTTCAGTCCTGTACTGGTGTTGCTGGGAAAACGTGGTGATTTGAAAGGAAGGAAAGAGATTTTTAGTCATGCTTAGAAACATTAAAATGTTTGCTGGAGTTGCTGTAACTTGAGAGGAGAGTGCCAGAGCTTGCAACTGCATTGATGCTGCTTAGCCTGAAGAAGGGGAACTGCATATGGACAATACTGTAGTCTGTGCAGTCCTGTTCCATTGCAGTGTTGTCAAAGAAAGAAGAGCAGCAAGTATTCCCACCTTTAAAGATAAACCACGATTCTCTGGGTTTTCCACGCTAGTCTTTCTGTAGATTAATTACTTCAGAATAATTACAAATGAAAATCTATGTCTGCTTCTCAGTTTTCTTTATTATGTAAAGTGCTTAGATGATGAAGCCATGATGCTTGCAGAAATCTGTAGACAGTTTTTACCGTGAAGGGTTACAGTATGCACTTCCATTCTACTTGCAGCGTTTTCAATTACTGTCCATTACTGGACTGCCATCCATTACTTTGTTCTTTTTCAGAGCTTCATTTAACTTTAGTTTATCACATCTATGTTGTAAATAATTTTTAATGTACGTGTAATCACAAAGAACTCTCAGCCACAAGATCTCACTGAAACAGAGAACTTAGGAAAAAATTACCTGAGTAAATAGAATTATGTAGTCATAGCTTTCATGGAAACTTTCAGAATGTGATACTGTTTTGTAGCGTCTGAACATTGTGGTATTGTCACGTTGTCAGTGACAGCATATGAAAACAAGCCATTTGTTTAACACAGTGTGCAATTTTAAATAAGATGATCTTTTGAAAACTTTTTTGTAACAGAACTGTTATGAGACATTTCATACAGGGCTCTTCATCTGAGCTGTATTATAGTAATTTCCGTGGACCGTCCTGCAATAATGACTTTAACCTCTGGTTAAAACGATGTTTAAAATGGAAGATATTCTTTACAATGCACAAGCTAGCTACTGCATTTATGCTGTCCATGAAGGATATAGGAGCCATTCTTTTTCTGTTTTGGACTATGTGAATTCTTGCGGCATGCCTAAAAATATTGAAAGCTAAAATGTTTATAAAGCTAAGTATCCTTTTTAGTTAATTTTCATAGTCAGTCTGTTTTGCTGATACTAAGGCCTTGCACTGAGGTTTAATTCGTATTTCAATTCCAAATATTTCAATTTTTTAATGAGAAAGCATTTGGAAAAACATGTTGACTTATGTTTCAGTCTGACTGAAGGGTCAGTTTGGTAAGATGAAAGGCTGAATTTTGTCCTCACTAAAAAGAAATACACCAAAATTCCAAAATACAGTAAGGTATTCTGAAAAATACAAAGATTTTTATTCAGAATTTCAAACTTTCAGAGCGCTCATCCTTCAGAAACCTCTGTTAATATTGGCAGGATCCCACATCCTGTCCCTTTCCAGATTTAACGAACCTAACACCACACCACACCTGGAAGGAAGAGGCCACAACTGTATTTACGTTAATAAGGATTCTGTGAAGACCAAAAGGTGGTGGGGCTCTGTAAGCTTTTGGTTTCTGTCTCCATTTATTCACATCCCTGGAAACTTTACCTTTCCCACTGCTTTAAATAAGCAGAATATAAAGTAATCTATTAAAACCAGGTGCTTGGTGAATTAAATGGGATTGACTTTCTCAATCTTGTGGTACCTCATTCGGAAAAAAACCACAGTTGAAATAAGTGTTGTCTACGTTAATGTACAGGATTGTTTTAATAGTTAAATTTATGATCGTATTTGGCATGTGCTTGTTTAGGAACTTGTCTTTTTTGTAGGAATGTTGGTTGAGCCAGTTGAAAAGAATTTTCAGTATTTCCTTGTTTTGCAGCTGGATGAGAAGTGTTTTTTTCCTCACTTTTGTTCCTATCGAATCATCCAGCTATGCACATGCCGAACTCCAAGTAACTGAGCAGTTTTGTTAGATTCAAGGGCATTAATTAGCTACCCCAGGTTAAACATGTGCTCAAATTTGTTGCTGGCTTGCGGGCTTTATTCAAAAGCACATTACAGCTGTTGAATGTTTCAGATGATGTAACTGGTACCCCTGTGACTTCTTATCCCCACAGTAGACAGTTTTCTTACAGTAAGGTGATAGCTGTTGGTTATGACTGAGCTAGTCATACAGTTTGTAGTCTTCTTGCTACATAGGTGAGACGGCTGCATTTTACAGCGGTCTTTATTTAAGTACTTTTATTTTGGGGAGGGGTATGCTAATATGGACCTGTGAAAAAAATTGCTGGATTTTTTTTTTTTTTTGTCAAATATTACTGGTTTTTCATTTTATGTTTCTAGGGCTGGTGGACTGGGTCTTAATTTTGTTGGTGCCAATGTTGTTATACTGTTTGATCCTACATGGAACCCAGCAAATGATCTTCAAGCTATTGACAGGTATACTCTCAAAATATAGAAATTGATACGTGTTGTACTATTCTTTTGCCTTGATCCTGTAATCTAAATGTCCAACTCTGACTTGTCCACAAGACAGTAAGAAATGTCCAGCTAAATTGTTTTTTACCTTTGTTCTTGTTTCTAACCTTAACTTTTACTTCTTGTATTCCATTTTATTTTTGTGGCACTGTGATCATGGTCTCATTTAAAAAAAAAAAAAGCCATAGTTACTGTAACTTTTTGTGATCTCTAGAACAAGTGTGTGTGTGTATAGCTGGATGGCATTTTTCCTGTGTTTGTCAGGACAGAGTACCTTGTAATTGACCCTGGTTCAAGTGATGTTTTGAATTCCAGTATGCTGAAAGAAAAACATTTATGTTCTCTTCTGCTTCACCCTTGTGGAGATTAGTGTCTTTTCAGCACATATAGAATATATGATATATTATTCTATATTATATTATTATATATGATATATTATTCTATGTGATATATATTATATAAAATATATTATATATAATATATATAATAAATATAAGATATATATATATATAATATAGAATACACTTCTATCTCTGTATTATGCCATTCGAGGATTTCCAGGAATCTGGATTTTTTTTTCAAGGCTTTCTGATCATAGGATGTTTCCCTGGGAATTCAGGACAGACTTTTGAATAGCTGAAGTAAAGAACATTGGAAGCCTTCAAAGTTCAGTAGATTTATATATTTTCATGAGTAGAAATAAACTTGTTTGTCATCCTATCCAGTTACACAATTCCATTTTAAGGGTCTTTCTGACTTCTATGAGGTGTTTATGTGCACCTGTTCTAGAGAAATAAGTGCATCAGAAATGTGTATCATTGAAAGGAACTGTCTTTAAATAATCCTTGTAAGACCACATTTCGATAAATTTGTTCAGCCTCTCTTGAATTTTCAGAATATAATCTATTAACAGTCTCAGAATTTGCCATTTAGATAGAACACTGCCTGTTCGTTAGCTGTTTTTAATATGTTGTAACTTGCAAAGTGCTTTATAAAGTTGAAGAACAGACTTCCCCAAGTAATTAATGATCTAACTCCTATATAATGCAAATAGGAGAATGTCTTGTGTGAGAGCAGATGGAAACAGAAGGGAAAAAAGGCCTGAGAAAACATAGTGAAATATGTGTTTTCAAGAGAGTTGGGTGACAGGCTTTGTGATACAAGTTGAGGAGCTTTTTTGACTGGATAAGCCTGGGAAGAAATTTGGGACACTAAGGGTAGAGGAAAAGGGAATGAAATACTGAGGAAAATTTGGAAATGTAGAAAATGCCCTCCAGAACCCAACCAGCTCATAAGTGATTTACAGTATTTCTGTTACGTTGGAATGTTTTATTAATTTATTTTACTAACCTGAAGAGCTCTCTATTTTTTTTACTCATTAATTTTATTTTCTTTTTAATATGCCACTGTCCTTGCAGAGCTTATAGGATTGGCCAGTACAAAGATGTTAAAGTGTTTAGATTGATATCCTTGGGAACCGTGGAGGAAATGATGTACTTGCGACAAGTTTATAAACAGGTAAAGTTCACAAACAGTTTAAATTGGGAGCTCTTTTTAGCTGTTTCAGTGACTGAAACCTGAGCTAGCTTATAGCAAAATTGTACTTTACCTTAGTTTTATGTTATATGCTGGTACCTTAATTTATTAAGCAGAGATAAGTCATTTAGCAATTGTCAAAGACTAAGAAAGAATAATATTGGTATTCATTTTTTTCTGTAACTTTTCACAGGTTAGTTATCAATATACATTAATCAGTTTATATGGTGAACTATTTTATTTTAAAAATTGTAAAATATATCTGCAAAAGTTGTAGTTAGTATCTGCAGCAGTCTGATTTAGGCAGCTCTTTCTTCTGAAGGGTTGGAGAAAAAGAGCAAAATCTTGCTAGTGCTATAGAAGAAAAGCAAGAAGACATTGCTAGTTTCCTGCCTTTGAAAACTTCCTTGTAAAAGGAGGAGGAAACAGTTTGTGGTTGCTACTATAATGAAGATAAGACATGATGTTGTCTGCCAGAACACTCAACATGAAATAAATGCTTTCTCTAATTTTTGCTGCTTGCATTAAGAAGTTTAAAAACGCAAGGGGAGGACAAACAAAGTGTGGTTTGAGGGACACATAATCTGGCATCTGTTTCCTGGTGGGATCAGAATTAAAACAAAAATAGGCAAACTCAAACATGAACAAAGAGCAGGCCACAGAGTCATAAGAAACTAGATGAATATGAACATGTTTTGGTTTTGGGTGTTTTTCAGCAGAAGTTGCAAGTTAATAAATAAGATGATTTGGTTTCAGTTAAGATATTGAAATTATGGACTTGTAAACTTGGAGAAGAGAAGAAAATCAGTGACATACGGTTGTCCTGAGGAGTGCATTGCATACTAAAGGCAACGTAGGTCACCTCAGTGGGCAAGTGATACCATGTATTAAAGAAAGCTTTATGAAATGTGATGAATTAACCGAATAATGTCAATTGTTGGCTATACATAGGAAAAAATTGGTGAAGAGTCTTCAGTGACAAGCATCCTCTTGTAGCTGGGTTATTTACAAGTAGGAGGTTGGAGACTGAATGAGTGGGAAATGCAGTAATAGATTGTCATTGTCCTCATGCAGATTTAAGTAAGTGACAAATAAGAATAAAGTTCTAAGGTCAGGTATTTGGACGTGGTATCTGATTTCAGAGCAGATTGTCAGAAACCTCACAGCTGGAAGACAGAGTCTTGAGCTGCTCTCAGTAATGTGTATGGCCTGCTTTGAAATGTTACTTTCAAGAGTTTAACAGTGACTGCATCTTACTTAAATTCAGTGTTTTGTAGAAGCCAAAAAAAAAAATGGAGTTCTGTTTACTCTTGACAAAATGATCTGAATGAAAAAAAGAGGAAACTTGTTAAGAAGAAATTAAAAGTAGTAGGTGATGGGGTGACACACTGACTGGTAATTGGGCAATTTTCAGAGAGTCTGTATCAGAAGCTAATAGTTGAAATCGTATACTAATGAGGTCAGTTAAATATGAAACACAGTAAGTCCAAAATCTACTTTTGAGAGACTAATAACATAATAACATAATAGCTAATAACATAAAAGCTAATAGCTTAATTTTCAAACACATCAGGACCAGGAATTGTATTGCTCTATGGGCGTTACCTTAGCAAGGTTTAAAGGAGTGTTGCAGAAAAATGGCCTGTTTCATTCTTTATATCCACATTCATGGAAAAGCTTAGAAGGCATCCTGTTCCAAAATTTCTCTTGTGCGAACTACTTTTGAGGATTCATTTCAACAGCAAGTATCAGGAGGAGAGGTCTCTGAAAGGCTAGCAAAATGATACGACCAACTATATTCACTACAATTCTGAAGGAGCTAGTCATGCTTCACAGAGGTCTTTGGAGTTGGTGATTTTATAAAGACGATCTGGATTATATTGTCTGTATGGATTTTGAAAAGGCGTGTATAAAACTTCTTGAAAGACCCTTGTATTGTTTTGGGTTTTGGTTTTTTTTAATTGACTTGTGTTTTTTCAAGTCAAATAAGAAGCAATAAACAGAGTAATTCTAAATCTGGGATTTTTTGTTTTTTTAGTCTATACTTTGATTGCATTCCCTACTATTGATGCTTGAGCACAGTTAGGAAATAGTAAGTTGTGAGGAAAATGCCTTTATCTGCTGTCAAGAATTCAGCAACCATGAGTACATGGGGACGTGTGGCTTTTGGTGAACTACACACATGTGCTGTAAGAGAGCTTAATGTTGTCATCCATCCTTCTCATTAAATGCATTTATGTCAAAATGCTTTATGATTGTAGTGTGTTCTTACTGAAGGATCTGTCCGATTTTAAAACTGCTGAATTTTTTTATTAGTGGTGTTTGGTTGTCTGACCTAGCTATATGTGATTGAAGAATCTGATAAAAATAAAATTGAAATCTAACATAATAGAAACCTGAATAAGTTATGTATGTATCCCAACGTATACTATTGTAAATACCATGCATAATTCAAGAAAGACTAAACTGTGCTTAGCTAAAGTTAAACTGGAATTTGGCGGTATAGTTCCTGGCCTACATAATTCAAAAGATGTGCTGTCTAGGAAGATGCCTATTCAGTGCTAGAACTAGAAGTGAGTAGAACTGAAGAACTACCAACTGCTTAGAGACAGTTACAAAAAATATTACAGGTCTGGTATCCATAAAACCATGGTTTTGACATTCTTCCACTTAAAGTCAAATATACCATTTATGTAAGTATTAAAATTTGCAGTCATTGGAATGTAGCTAAACCTGCCTGGCTTCAAAAATGTTTTAATTCTGCCTGACAAACTATTTACTTGTCTTTGCTTTTCACCTGGAAGATTTTAAGGTCACTTCTGTTTGATCTACTTAGCAAGAGTGCATGATAATTAAAATATTCAGAGGTCAGTAGGAGTAATCTTGTGTCTTTTACTTAATCCTTACCAAGTAAGCATGCAATGCAAAGGGCTATGAAAAAATAGTAAGAATTTAGTATTGAGGAAAGATGAGCAATCAAGATACAGAGGAGTGTCAGTAGTGTATATAGTGGGTGTCTGGTATTAGACAACAGTGAAATAAGACTTGAAATGTTTTTATTTTTTTAATTCAGTAAAACCAAGCAGGTTCATATTATACCACAATCTATTACACCAACATCTGCCAGGGAAATTAAAACAAAATATCCTCCCTTAGGAATTTCTGCCTGTTCCAACTAAAGCTGTGTATATAATGTGAATGCCAGGAAATTCTGACATGTTGCTGAAGCAAACACTTCTGAAATCTCTTGTGTTATTCTGTTTTAGCAACTTCATTGCGCAGTGGTTGGAAGTGAAAATGCCAAGCGGTATTTCGAGGCAGTGCAAGGATCAAAGGAACATCAAGGAGAGCTTTTTGGGATCCATAACCTTTTCAAACTTAGAACTCATGGATCCTGTCTTACCAAAGACATCCTGGAGGTGTGAAGTCCTACCCTTCTACTTCTGTATATTAGTTTTACATTTTTCCTTTCCTCATGAGATATTTCCTTTCAAAATTATGACAAAATACTTTATAAAACAGAGAAACTTAAACAGTACCTGTCTGCAGTGCCTTAAGTAAAATAAGCATGTTAATTTCTTGCTCTGATGTAGACCAGATACATTTCCTTAAATCAAACAAAAAAATGGGAATAGTTTGGATTATAATTTCCAAAAGTTTGCAAATACATTTATTTTCCTAATAAAAATGCTGTAACCTATTTTTGTGAGTTTCACATATTGTAAGCTTTTTGCAGAGATACCTTTTATTCATCAGTAACTCAGAGTGACCTTTTTAAGACAGAATTCTGATCATAGAAATATTTCTTATGGTCATGGTAGCCTGTGTGTAGTACTTTCGAGATGTCAAAAACTGTATAGTAAAGTAGATTTTCTCATGCTAGATTTATAAACGTTACAAGGTAGAATTAAATAACTGAGGCTTCATATTTTAAGGTTCCGTTCTTAGGTGCTCCAGAAAGGCTGTTGGCACAATTCCATAGCATATGGTGCACACTGGTTTTAAGTATATGTGGTATATCCAGCATGTTTGCTGCAGCTATCTTGCATCTTGGAATTTACTGAAGCTTTATTCTAGGTTTCTTTCTGTCCTTCCCTTTATTTTTGTTATTTTGCTGTACTAGGAAGAAGCTGGGGAATGTGATACAGCAGTATAAAGGCAGCATAGCCAAAAGAGTAATGTGGTGTAAGAACATGTACTTTAGGGATATTAAGCTCAGAAGTTCTCTAAATTAAATCTAAATTAATACATGGCATGTATAGCAAGTATTCTGTTTTGGAAAAAAGTTAAAAATTATTAAAGCAGTGAATGCATAAGGATCCTCCCAATTTATGCAGTGTGTTGCTTTTCCTGCCAGTTATGGATTAGGTTAAAGAGCTGTAAGTGCCAAAACGTAAGTCTTATTCTGGACTTTGCTGATGGTACTTCTGATGCTTTTATCTTGTGGAAAAAAAGAAAAATGATTTTTTCTGGGCTTGCCTTTGTTAACGTGAACAGATACATTTTTTATTCTATACATTCTTGATTGTTTTAGAGGGAAGGGCGAGTAGAAGCAGGAGTCATGACAGCAACTACATGGCTGAAGGAAGAGACTCCTCCATGCAGCTCAGAAAAGGTGAGGTGTCTTTGTAGACTATGGAGGAGAGCATGACAGTCCCTCTAGTTCCTGATACTACAGTGGCAAATGTGGAAAGTATGTTGTTAGGCTGGTAATGCTTTCACCCTAGATGGTACTTGCCACCTTTTATTACCTGCTTACAGTTAGTTTTACATATTTACAGTTTAGTTACAGTTAGTTTTTGCATATTTACTTTTACATATTGTTTTTGCATATTTACTTTTACATATGTTAATATTTTGCATATTACATAACGCATATTACAGTGTTATCTAATGTCATGCTGTCTGTATTTGAAGTGGAATATTCTGAACATGTGGTAATAGGGTATTCTATGACCTTTACAACACTCAGATATCCTCAGTCTGAGCGAAGGTATTCCTAATGTGCTGCTATTGCAGAGCAATATAGTTTACTGAAGTATTGCTCTGTAGTGTCTGAAGAGTGACAGCCTTACGGTATTATATGACACGACATGGTACAATATGACAACCTTCTGCTCAAGAAGTCAGCTGAGAATCAGACACTTACTGTTGTTCAGAATATTTTGGTTAGGAGGTTGTGGAAAGGATTGCAATTGGTATAGAGGACTGAAAAAATGCTTCAGGCTTTGTGGACCTCTGTGGAAGACATAGGCTATTTAGTTGATGTCATCAGGCAGTGATTCCCACCAAATCAGTGGTCTGTTCATTGCTGGCTTTTTTTTTTTTTTTTTTTTTTTTTTTTTTTTTTTTTTTTTTTTTTTTTAAAAA
>Ga0065711_1037883_pt1 | contig 19387 bp, 19 predicted proteins | sample Hoacrofraction12_FD_59098 | JGI IMG/M metagenome (GOLD analysis project Ga0065711, IMG submission 59098) | Hoatzin crop microbial communities from Cojedes, Venezuela - Epithelial fraction 12 v2 (version 2) | ecosystem: Host-associated > Birds > Digestive system > Esophagus > Crop | place...
TGGTTCCAACCCCCCTGCCATCAGCAGGGACATCTTCCACCAGACCAGGTTGCTCAGAGCTCCATCCAACCTGGCCTTGAACCCTGCCAGGGAGGGGGCAGCCACAGCTTCTCTGGGCAACCTGGGCCAGGGCCTCACCACCTTCAGAGTAAAGAATTTCTTCCTAGTATCTAATCTAAATCTCCCCTCTTTCATTTTAAAACCGTCACCCCTTATCCTATCACTACATTCCTTGATAAAGAGTCCCTCCCCATCTTTCCTGTAGGCCCCCTTTAAGTACTGTAAGACTGCTATAAGGTCTCCACAGCCATCGCTGGTTGTACTGAGGGACTTGGGTAGCTTGCAGAAACTGTCCCGAGTATGTGGGGTTTTTTTATTTGCTTCAGGATTGGAAACCCGGTCAGAAAAAAGAAAGTGATTTTTGTTGTTGTTGTTGTTTTTTAGTAATACATTAACCCAAGATGTGTAAGACCTGTGCTTAGTTCTCCACCCTTTCAGCGTGAGCTGGTCTGTGTTGTTCCCACCTATGGCAAACAAGGACCTGTGATCTGGCCATGCTTTGTTGAGTTGGATTGACAACGGGGCTGGACCATTTGAGCTCGCTGCTGTGCCCTCCCCAGGTAGCCACTACAAATAAATAGGCATTTCTAGGACTTGGGTTGTCTTATCTTCTTCTAAGTGTCATAAATAGATCATGCCCCAAAGTGTCTGTGGCCCTCCACTGACTACACAGGGAGCCCAGAGACTCTCGATGGAGTGCATGTCTCCTTACTAAGATATTTAAAGCTAGGTTTGATGAATCCCATGCTCTGTAGACACCAAAACTAACCGTGATTTCATCTAAGCGCTGTGGCAAAATGAGCAGTCCCCAGTAGAAGAACGCGGGCATGGAGGGAGGCAGAGTCTGAACACGTGAGCACCAGCCCTGCCCACATGAGAGAGGAAATCCAGCCATGCAAGCCCTCAGCTCGGTCAAGGCAACAGGACAGAGCTGCAGTTGTCTCTGCTGGTGCAGGACCGAAGCCTAAGAGGATGTGCATGTGCGTGTCGTCCTCTGGTGTCTCCAGAATTCATCGTAGTATGTCTGAAACAAGCTTCCGGCAATGTGTTTTTGTTACTGCCCTTAAAATAGGATGCAGAAGGAAAGGTTTATGGGAGATAATTCATTTTATTGGCTCTTCTGCACCAGAATTAATTGCAGCCATATTTATTGCTCAAAAAAGTAGAGATGAGGTAGATAAGGGAATGTCTTTGTTTAGGGCAATGAATAATTTATGTCGTAAATTCACCAGAACCTTGAAATTTGAAGGACTGGTTTTGCTTTGTTCCGTGCCCAGGGAGCGAGATTGAGCCTTAACCCCTGTGTGTGACTGATGTTTTATGACTTTCCTGACACTGTGATCATCTGCTTAACTCTTCTGTAACCCAAAATGTAGAATTACCCTGTGCAGGGTGGCTTGGGCTGCCTATAGGTTTGGCATCCAGGCTACTCTTGTTTGTAGTGGTGAGAGGCGTATCCAAGGAATAACTCATCCTGTCCTATGACAAATGTCTAAGGCAGAATAAAATAGACAACTGACCACAGAGGGAGCTTTGACAAACAGCTTCGATGGCTAATTTCCCATCTGCTAAGACAGAGGTTACATGCCAAACCCATAACTTTTCGTTGAGCTGGAGGACACAGGTTTAGAAAGACACATGGACTAAAAACCTCCCAAACATTACTAGAAAGTGGCAGTTTCTTTCCCAAAGTGACTTTCCCCCAGGCTGTAGGTTCCTGATGAATGTTAGGATTTGTGCCCCAGGAAATGCCTGATATCTGCGATATTTATTTTTTCAAAGAGGACAGATCTGTTGTCGAGAAATATTCTGCCCCTGGGGTAGGCACTGCTGCCTGGCCACCTCCCTGAGAGCCTGCGCCGCTGCGCAGCTGGCACGTGCCCTGCTTCCCAGGCTGGGAATCGGATGGCTTTGTGAGCCTTTGCCGTGGAGATGCAGGGTGAATGTTGGTTTATCAGCCTTGCCTTCCTGCGCAGAGCTGGAGGGCTCTCGAGCGTGCACGCGTTGGTGTCCCTTGGATGATTTCCTACTTCAAAACGAGGGGGGCGGGAGGGAAAGACAGTGAAAGTCAGAAAGTGTAGCTTCAAAGACAAGCTAGGCTGGGAGCCCCTGCCAGCTTACGAGAGGAAAAACAGAGATGGTTTTGATTAGTGAGAAGGTAAAACACATGGTCAGGCTGAAAAGCAACGTCCTTTCATAGCTCTCGTCTCATCAAAGAAAAGACAGTTGTGTGGGACACTGGCATTCTCAGTGGAAACTACTATGTTTTAGGAGAAAAAATACCCATTCATTTTAAAGAGCCGAGAAATAGGTCTATAAATCCTTCTGCCTTGGAGAGGGCCTGGGAGAGCAGTGCCAACTGGACCTTTCACGTGTGACACCAGTGTCGCCACCTCTGCAGAGGAGAGGACTCTGGTATCAAACTCAGGTTAAAAAGGGGAACTGGGGTGGGGGAGGACATCTCTGTGGCCTAATCCTGCCCCCACAGAAGCTAACATTGCTCTAAAAAAAACCCCAGTGGCAGAGTGGTGGGCAAGGTTTCCCAGTCTGAAGTGAGGTCACCAGCAGGTCTCAGCCGGACCCTGTACCGCTCAACAGAGGCAGAAGTCCCTTCAGAGCATGCAAAGTAGGTGGACAGGCATTTGCAGGGCAAATGCATTCAGCTACTCTGAAAAATATAAAAAGCAGCAGAGGGCTTGTGGTGTAGAGTGAGCAGGCCACAGGATGGCAGATGAAACTCAGGCTTGTTAGAACAGCAAGTGCTGAACGTGTCAGGAGGAAATGATGCCACTGCAGTGACCTGGGTGATTTGGCCGGAGTCCAACGGATGATGGCAAACATCAACAGTGGCTGAACATGGATACTCAGGGCTTGCATTTTTGGATTTTGGACACCTCAAATGGGATTCAGCTGCTTGATTCGGCAGTGATTCCTCAAGAGCTGCCCTAGTTGCGCTAAGTGTGGCCCCTGTGTCTGTTGGTGCATGTTGCCCTTGCTCCGGTCAAGCCTGAACTGTGTCCTGCTGCCATCTAAAGTCCATGCTTCTAATACTCATCTTCACGTCTAAGATACAGCTGAGGCAAAGTACAAATAATGGTGGGGAAAAAAGGTTCTTGCTGTTTTCTATTTTTTTTTCTAAGTACAAGCTTGCAGGTCTTGCTTTCCTTCCTTAGAGGAGCAAGGAAGACACAAGCCTGTTCCCTGTCCTTACTGAGCCCTGCCTCCAATTTGCAGGTCAGCATTCATCCAGCAGTTGATTTTTTAGCTGTCACAGAGGCAGAAAGGATGGGGGGGGGGAAGGTCTGATAAGTAAAAAGCCACCTGTGGATCATTCACAACCAGCCAGAGATGGAGGCTGCTGGGTGAGTAATTTTCACTGGCAGAAGTGACGAAACCCTAGGCAATATTTTCCCCTTCTCAGTCTTGAGAGTTGTCAGACAGATGGTGAGGTGGTCTCTAGCTTGTGCTGGAAACTTCTGGGATGGGAGAGGTAATTCATCAGCTGCTGAAGTCTGTTAGTCCTCAGCTTCTCTTGTCTTCTTGGACATGTCCTTGAAACTCATCTTTTGTGGATGGGAAGGCTTAAACACCTGGGCCTTGGCTCCTCCAGGAGGATCCTTCGCTATCCTGGTGAAGCAGCTCTGTGAGGCGAGAGTTCAGCATGTATCGGGGGCTGAACGCCCAACTCTTAGCTGTGTATGTCCCAAATCTGCTAACCTCATCCGTGCTGTTTACCTTCCCTTCTCCTTCCCTGCCTCAGTTGTTCCTTCAGTAATTTACCCTAGTCTTCAAACCCAATAATTACCCCTGCTTGGCTACGTGAACAGCCAAGACTGGGTTACGGTGGTTAGAAAATGGTAGGTCACAACTTTTCTGAGCCAGCTGGGAGATGTGGAAACTGGAGGAAGGTCTTGGCAGTGTTTGACATACCTGTGCTCCCACGGACTCCAAGCTAGCGCTGGAGCTGGGCAGCAAGGTCTGCACCTTGTCCACAGCTAGGGAGGGGTGAGGCTGGAGAGCATGGGGAAGCATGGATCAGCACAGGCAAAAGCGTGAAAATCTCTGTTTGCCTTATCTCAGCAGACTGTGGTTTGCACAGAGGCTTCAGGCTAGCAGGAAGAGGAGGGTGCCAGCTTACTGCAGCATTAGATTTTGGTGTAGAGGGGACATTCCCCAGCAGGTGTTGGCCATAGGAGGCATCACACCACAGGCACACCCCTTGAGTCATCACTCCTTGGGGTTGTGATTTCTTTTTTTCTTCCTGAAGCCTGAAATAATTTACAAGACAAATCATTACATTTACCCCATTTTGGTATATGCTGAGTCAGGTTCATGTGCTCCTTAGCAAAGTTTAGACCTGTTTCTTCGCCTTCACTGCCTCTGTCTGCCCACTCAGCCATGGAGCAGGTCTGCAAAGGCTTCCACTTGCATCCATCCAAGACTCTTCAAGCTCGTGGAGGGGAGAGGGTGATGGCTGAGCCCATCTGTGCTGTAGGACTGAACTGAGTGAGAGGCAGAGCTGCAGCCGCTGCCACCAACGGCCAACTTAGTGGCCACATCATGCTGCGTGACATCTTGTCTGGTGGGCTGCAACAAAAACCTAAAGTTATTGCAGGCAGTGAGGAGAAAAAACTTGGAGTTACAATTATGTTGTATGGCAGTAGGAACTCCATATTTGTTCACAGCCATGTGCGTAATTTTGGTCCAGCCACTTTGCACAGCTTGGACTCGGGGCCAAGAAAATGGTCCAAGTCCAGCCAGGTCATATGAACTTTGGGTCCATCTTAAGATGTGTCCTGATTCCGCTCCTCCTGGTGACTCCAGAACTTAGTGTAAGTTTACACACAAGCATAAGCAATCTCAGTCTTGTGCATAGCATCTCCTGGGTTTTACCATGTTGTACTGGTCCTCAGCTGTATTTCCCATGTTCTGACTCACTAGAACTGACAGTATCTCTGGACGAAGAGTCAGAACAGACTTTGGGGTGTCCATCAGGAAGGTGGCTGACTACAGCCTCTACCACAACCCATCCGTGTCCGTCTGCTTCAATTCTCAGTGCCCACCTGGAACTCTCTGAAGTAGCCAAGATGCTAAATTCACAAACCAAGGTCTGCTGAGGAAGAAGCTGGGTTTATAATAGCACCAGGCTGCACGGTGGCTTTTTTTTTTCCAACACTGAAAACTAAAGAGAGACCAAGTTTGGTTTTGATCAACTAAGAGAACAGATATTTAAAATTCAATAGTGAAAATCATTGCCATTTAAAATGGTACTCCAATGAAAATTAATGCAAGATAAACCTATTCTGAATAATACAAAGGAAAAAAAGGGAGTAATGATTTAGCTAAGCTATCATTTTATTCATTGTTATTAGGTGGATTTAGATTACTTGCTCACTCGAGATTAGAGATTTGAAGTACACAGCTGAAATCCTTTTTCTAATCCACAATTGTTAAATCCCTGGGTATTTCTCCATTATCACACTCTGATTTGCATCTATGCTTATGTTGAGGACATAATTTCAGCTCTCTGCCAAACACTTGTTCCTTTATTCTCCCCTATTTTCCTGATAGCAAACACTGCAGACAAACCAGCATCTCCCAGGTCCCCCAAGGCTCCCAACATTTTATACCTCAGCAGGGTGCTGTAATTACAAGCTTCAAAGCAAACAATAATTAATTTTATTGAAACAAAAGATGCCAACAACATGAAACCACTAAAAAAAAAATATTATTTTTAAATTCTCTTTTTCAAAACTTTAACGAACTTGTATACAGACTTGATGACCCTCTTTGTTTGGACTGCTGCTACCAGAAATGAAATTTCAACTCCTGTGCCCTATTGCTCAGTCCTTTTGGCCCTGCCTGGCCATGAGCTGTTGCAGGGTGTGTGGATGTGGCAAAGGAAGGAGGGAGCAGACAAACCTGGTGCTCCAAGAAACAGGAGCTAAGCCTCAGCTGGTCAACTGGAGTGGCCCTGACAGGGTCAGCAAAGTTATGCCAGCTTATGGTAGGGAGGGACTTGGTCCTCTGTTTTTTTGGAAGGGGATTTCCAGACCCCGTTCCTACCAGTCCTCATATAAACCCATTTCCCTTGGTGGTGTAGGTACTTGGAGAGCTCCATGATGAGCTGCCTGTCATCAGCATCGTTAGGCGAAGAGGTGACTTATCTCTGGGTGAACACTAGAGAAGATGGAGTAGCTGGTGATTTCAGTTTGCACTCTCAAGAGAAAAGCATCATGTCCCCTGATTCTGCTGGCTGTTGTTCAACCTGTGGACTACTTTGGGACAGCAGAATGTCACTTTGTGATTGACATGTCCTAGCAAATGAATTTCACATCAAGACGGGGAGCAAGGAGTTAACAAAGGCTTGCGCTCAGAGACCAGTTGTGGGGGATGGTGTTTAGGCAGCTCTTGAACGGTGGCACTTACTGACTTGCACATTGGCATTGCTGGAAAAGGCATCCATATTTTCCTAGGAAAAGTAAAATAAAACCAAGCATTGTATTAAAAAAAAAATCCCCACCACGTTTCATCTGCTCAGAAACAGTTTGGTGGAGATCGAACTCCAGCCCTTTGAGGTTTTCAGCTCTTCGAACGGTCGGGGTGTGAAGGGAGTGGCTGGGTGCTGCCCAGACTCATAACCACACGGGTCAATGTTGCAGTGCTCAGTCACGCCTGGTTTCTAGCTGTTACCTGCTCTCACTCAACTGATTTTTAACTCACTCGGCATTTTCCATGCGTGCGAGATGTTTGGTTAGATCCCTTATGCTGCGTGTGTGGAAATACAAGGCCAGCTAAGAACAGACAAGCGATTAGGCATTAGGTGAGGTATAATCCTCCCTAATCACATTTCTAAACCTGGTAGTTGGAGGTAGGATTAGAGTTATTAACATGCGGACACTACAGCATATAATTTATTTAACAATTACTGGCCCTTTGTGAAGGGGGGTACACACAAGCTGCAACCACACGGCAGCTCCTTCATCTCGTGCAAGGTGAAGCTGCTGGCAGTGACCAAGCTCGCAGATGCGGCTTGCTGTCCGCTGGCACAAATGGCAGCAAAATAGGGGTTACCTTGGACATAAGCAGAAACAAATCTGAAATCCCCTTGCAGGACCTCTGTGCAGTCCCACAGGAGCATACCTGACATCTAGATATTAAGCTCCATAAATATAAACAAATAAAATATCATACAGTGAAAAAAATTAGCTACTGTTTCTTAGTGTTGTCTTCCTGAACGCACTGTAATACAAAGGTACAATAGTTTTAAAAGCTGGAACTTCTAGGATGAAGAGCAGGAGGCAAAGACAACAACTGGCAAGCAGTGATGTTGTGCAAGTGCTTCAGGAAAGGGAATTCCAGAGCTCCTTGGCCAAGCCCTGTCCTGAGCTTGTCACAGTTTTCTCAGCTCAGCTGGGCACTACGGTGTTACACCAGAGACAGACATCTTGGTAGTCAACAGATTTGTATTTTAATTCTTCAGTCAGTGTACCTGTCTGCCTTTGGAGAATTAAGGTTTGACCTTGTGGTTGTACTGAGGATGTTTGGAACAACAAGGCTTTTTTTCCCAATTTGTAAAACAAAAATTAAACTCTGTGCCTCGGCCTGTTGCCTGGTATGCATTAACCTGCTGAAGGATAGATCCAAGTTGCTCAAAGAGGGATGTTGGGCCTGCTCGGAAGCAGAAGGACAGGGTGCCAGAGCCCAGGGGCATCTCAGTCTGATCCCAGGACCGTGTAGGTGCAGATGGGAAGTCCCAGGGAAAGCCCAACACACGCAGCTCCCTTGTCCACGGTCTTCAGCTGCCGCAGTCCCTGGCAAAGGCCTGGCCCTGGGCCGGTTGCACTCTTCCAGACAAGTCTGGGGCATGGTCTGGGATTTAGGTCAGGCAGGGACTATTTGCAACAACATTTTTCACGTGCCCGCCCTGTTTTGAAAGCCAAAAGTCTAGTACTCTGGGCGTTGCTCATTCCATGGGTGCCTCTGGCTGCAGCCAGTTGGCGCGGTGCGTACACCATGTCCTGCTCCACACTGGTACACTAGATGTGCTCATGATGTCACATGAAAGAGAAAATGATACTTCTGTGGTCATGTTTAGACCGGGTTCCAGGTTTAGACCCCACAGGTTTAGACATTGCATGCTCTGCTGGGTGCCTGGGGCTGGGCTTGCAGATTTGAAGTATCCTGAGGCATCTAAAAACTAAAAAGCTCTCTTTATAGTCAGTGCAGAATAACAGGAACTGCAGGGGGTTATTCATCCCACCCTGAAACAAGCTCTGAAATAGGCCAGATGAATCTTCTTCTAGAGAGGCCTCTTTTCCTGATGACTGTAGAAAGCTTAGAGTGACCACGACACTAACTTGGCCTCTGACATCTAACTTCTCATGTTTGGTGAAGTGCATCCAACCATCTGTCCACAGGGATAAGGGGCTGGTGCTGGAGGTAGCCTCAAGGCACCCCTCAAAAGACAATACAGATCTAGCCTATAAATCCAACAAATGCGTTTTCTCGTGAACTTTCTAGAGCAAAAACCATGTTGCAAATTTTCTTTTCTGGGACTGTAAGTGTACCAGCATGGCCGGAGAGGTTGGCCCTGTTTCTCTGACCTCCCTTCTCTAGTCTTTGTTCTTGCCCCAGACAGTGGCCGCGCGATGCATCCCCTGGCTCAGAGCATGGAGATCTTCCAGGTAATGCCTTTTACGAGGGACCGGACGGCCTTGCCAATGTTTCCAGCTGAGACTGTTATCGGGCCACGTCAAGGATTTGAGTCACATCAGCCGCCGCTGTTAAGTCATCATGCTCACAAAAGGGCAAAAAGTCAGGAGAGGGGAATGGCAGGATCCCTTCATGGCGACAATCTTATCTATCTGGAATTGTAAACGTGCTGAGATGATTCTTTTGCTCCTCTCCACTCCTCACCCTTCTGCTGAGAAGCAACCTAAGAAGCGAAACTGATGCTCTGTTTCAAAATAGATGTTTTTTCCAAGCCACTGGCCTTCAGTTTTAAATTTATGCCAAGTGTAAAATGTCATGGCTTTTCTTCTGGCCTTATCTAGCAGCAGGAGACCATTATCTACTGACATTTCCTGTTAAATAAGTGCAAACTACCTGTAACTGCAGCATTGCATGTGCCTGGGGACTTTATCTATGCCTGAGCTGATATCAGGAATGGACTTTGGAAAAAAACCTAGAACATCTTAAAGAGGCAAAGGTGATTAATCAAATGATGTCTTTATCTGAAAATCTTGTACCTGCCACCGACACAAATAACCTCCTAGATGATGACTGGAAGAAGATTCACGGGGAGAATATTCTCCCATATCATTTTGTCAACTTTGTGTGTTTGACAGCACATCACTGCGTCTAGACAGTTCCGCCGGTAGGCTGACAATCAGCTCATGGTAGGTGACATGCTACGTACGCTCTCCCTCCGGATCAACTACAGGAGAAATAACAGGAACATCAGCTGAAGGATGAGAAGATAGCAGCCAGGAATGGATAATCAGAAAGCAGCCCGAGCACACGGGCTGTCATTTCTCCAAGCGTTTCCAGGAGAGGGCTATTCATACACGCAGCATCGTAGCTGCTGCTGCCCATCAGCAGAGCCATTAGGGTTTGTGCTGGGCACTCTTCTTGGCCAGAACGACTCCTGGACTCAGGGCCTGCTCAAGGCACGTCTCCACAGTGTTTCTTAAGGGTGGACAGAGTTCAGACTGACATTCCCCGACTCTTTTCCTCCCCAGACAGTGCAGTCACCTGTAACACCAAGTTTGGGGTGTTGCAAAATCCACCCAGGACCTGAGTGAGCAGCCAGGTCTGATCTCCACCGTGTTGCTCTGCTAACCACCCTTGCAAACCCTGAGCTATTGCATTCAATAAAGAGGTTTTCAACTCTGATTAAATTATAGACACATCCTAGAAAGGCCTTTCTAGATTATTCTTCCGTTTCCTTTAACTTCAGCAGGGCTTTTTTCTTGCTGGTGGGCCAGAGGCAAGCTGAGCTTCATACACAAAATTTAACAGTAATAACTAATTCAAAGCCCTTCAAGGCTTTGCATCATGACAAAGTCACCCACCAGAGCCAAAATTGTCAGTCGCTGTCCCGCAAAAGCACAGACATCTATCACCTGGGTTAGCTAAGGGGGAGCCTATGGTTACACACAACACAGTTAAGGTCAAAACTACACACTGAGAGCAGCTGGGTCCTTGGTTTCAAAAATAGCTGCCAAACCTTGCCTTAAATCCTTACTGTCAGATTTAGCTTCTGAGGTTGTGCGAGAGACTTGCATTCATTCTGCAAAGGAAGACACAACATCCTTGGAACATCTCTAATATCACGTCTTGCCAGTGCTTGAGGTGCAAAGAATTTTTTTAATTTTTTAATTTTTTTTGCTTTAATCTTCAGGCCGGTGGATGGGGAACAAGACACTGCTTCTGGGGGATGTTACTGTTTGTCTTCAGTTGTTGTAGATTACAAACTGCAGCAGATGTCTGTTTGGGTAGACTCGGAAAGTGATTTATCTTGGAATGAACACAAACAACAGTATTATTGGACATTAGCCTCTTTCACTTGTTTCTTTTGCAGACCACTGCTTCTGTTTCAGTTGCTGCTTCCATTTCTTTGCGTGTGGCATGCATCTTCCATGTTTGCTAAGGCTTTCATCTTTTGTAGCTCTGTCTTGCCCTGTTCCTTGCTGTGACATACATCACCAGGCTGATTAAGTTCTGAATCTGACTTTTGCAGCCTATGCGCTGTTTTCCTTATCTCCAGTGCTTAAAACTTTATGATCTGTAATATGTTTGCTTGCAGTTGGGTCAAACTTGCCTGAAGAAGCTAACTCAGCTAGACTGCAGTCTCATATGTTGTTTGGTCGCATCTATCAGGAGAGATACATCGCTATTTCCATTTTCCCTAGCAATACTACACTAAAGCATTTAAGATCTCGTTATTGTCTGACCTTTCTTCACCTGTAAATGCTAAAGTCTGAAAAATCAGAAGCCGTCCTTGCCTATGGCTGTAAGCTGGGAGTCTCTTCCTACTGCCATGCTTCATAAATATTGACAAATTACTTCTACAGAGCGGTCTGCCCAGTGCAGTAAATGTAGTCACTCAGATTGGGAGTTTTAAGACAGCTGTCTCAAGGAATCAAGGGTGCACATCTCAACTTTAAGAGCGGGGACTGCATTTTGGAAAGCAGTGAGTTTAAGAAGGATTTACAGGTCACTGTTGAAAACACTGTGAGCATACATTCCTGGTTTTACGTAGTAGAGCAAATGAGGGCTTTGAATCCATAAGCAGAAGACAACCGAATAAAGACCGAGAAGTGTTATGAGACTGTAAATGTATTAAAGGACTGTTCATGGCTTCAGTGTCCAGACTTCAGAAAGGAAGCTGCAGAGGTAAAGAGGATCTGGGATAAGCACTGAAGTTTGGAAAGCTTCCTCGCAACGAAAGACCAAAGAAACTCCATTTAATTCGTTTATTTAAGAAAAGTGCTGAGGTGCAACTCGCTCCCAGTCGCCAAGTACTTCTATGCAATAAAGATTTCTATGTAAAGATATCAGTCTAGCAAAACGAAACCAACAAAAAAGTATAAGGAGATCTAATGACATGAAGTCGAAGCTAAACAGATCCCTTGCAGATAAAAAAGCTCATTTACACCACACCAACTTAGCAGGCAGTTGGTGGATCCTTTCCACCACAGGTCTGTAATCGCAGCTGAGCTGCCTTTTCCATGGCTGATACGCAATAGCTCAGAGCTGCAAGGGTGATGGTCTCAAAAAAGGATTCTGTGGGGTAAATTATTTGGCCTTTGAAATGAATAACAGAGTAGATGGTTGTGCTGGCCCGTCTTAGTCATAAATTTGGCGACTCTGGTAAAATGTTGTTTTTTAACCTCTCAGTGCCTGAAATCCTGCAGCCAGAATGTGGCATCAGGACAATATCCTCACTTGTATCGGTGAGAAGCTGGTCTGCATTGCCAGAAAGGCACTGCCCAAGTACAGCGGGGCAAAACTTGTTGCAGAGAGTAGATTTTGCTGTGCTGAGAGAGGACACGTGCCCAGCACCAGCTTTTTGCACCAGCTTGATCCCAAGCTGGGGGAGGACAAAACCAGCTGACTCTTACACCAAACGGCCGAGGCAGGGATGGCTCCTTGAGTCCTCCCCAACATCCTCTGTAAATACGATGGCTGTCACAGCGTCACACCACGGCCGGCCAGGGCAAAGAGCTCCTTCTTCTGTCACCCCAGCCAAAGAAATCAGCCTGCCTCCCCAGTAATCCGGCGTGCCAGGGACGGAGGCTCTAACACAGACTTCCCTGTGGATTACACAGAAAAAGGTATCAGTTGGCTTCGAGCGTTGTTAGAAGGATATTTTTTTTTTTGCATTGGTTATGCATCATAAATATGCCAAGAGCTGAAATAAACAACATGACAGTTCTGTAACGATAAAGTCCCAGTATATTTTTAAGGCCTAATTTTTTATTATGGCAACATTTTTATTTGGTGATAGCTTCACCTACATAACAGTAATATATGTTTTACAACTCTAAATAAAAGTGAGCAAGAAAGGATTTTTCAGGTTCTTTGAATTCTTGCTTGATCTACCCTGGCCATCAGAACCACAATAACTTTTAAAATTATACTTGTCATAAATCGCTAGTTTCTGAAAGCAGGTGTTCAAAATCTGTAACTAAAGCTTTGCAAGACCAATAATAACATGAAGAAAACGTTTACCTTGAAGGATTCTAAACACTTCATCAACTAATATAGACAATATATACAAAGATCACTTCCAACTCGGCTACGAGTCTTGCACAGATGGTGTAGAAAACTGGGGTAAATCTCATTGAGACTAATCTATACAAACATATGCTTAATTAGCATAGTGCATCTTACACAGTGTAAAACAGAAACAGACTGTATTGCAATAACTGATCACAGCATAAATTGGTTTATTTTGAGCCTTCCTAGGGAGGCACCAACTAATTTTTTTATTTTGCAGTATTTCTCTGTAATGAATTAATTTCAGCTTGCTGGAAAAAGCAAACAGAAAAAGGAAATAAGGACGATAGAAAAATTAATCATACCAAAGTTTGCATTTATGCTGAATTTTGTTCCTATGACTGATCCCGCTGCCTTCAGCTGGCTTATTCGCTGCATAGATTTAAACACGTACACAAATCCTTGCTGGACCAGGGCCTACCGTTAATTCAGAAACAAAGAATTATCGTCCCCCAGGTCTCCTCACAAATTGCACTTGTTTATTTAAGTCATTAAAGATAAACTTGTGTAAATCTCTTTGTAAACAAGGCTATTTCACTTTAATGGTGGCTTATTTGGGGTTAGCATAAACGTGTTTCTAATCAACTGCAACTAATCCCAAATAAAGGATGTAGGCAGATGAACGGTGCAGTATTTGGAATAAGAAAGGACAGAGGGATAACCCAAGAAAAAGCAGAAATGCTGACAACACGGAACGTTTCTAATCTACAAAAATCAGGAAAACAGAGGAAAGAAAAGCCAGTTTCAGTGCCTATCAATGACTGAGAGTGAACGTCCCCTAGCCAGCAGTAAGAGCAGGGGGTACGTCCAAATGGGCCTGCGGGGAGCTCCCACGGGGATCCCCTGCCCCTCCTTCTCTCGTGAGCGAGCAGCGAAGATGCGAAACCATCTCAGAGGCTCCGCAGTCTCCTTAACTGCAACCTCTGATGCTGGCTGAGCATGATTACGAATCATAGAATCATAGAATCATAGGATGGTGAGGGTTGGAAGGGACCTTAAAGATCATCTGGTTCCAACCCCCCTGCCATCAGCAGGGACATCTTCCACCACACCAGGGTGCTCAGAGCTCCATCCAACCTGGCCTTGAGCACTGCCAGGGAGGGTGCAGCTACAGCTTCTCTGGGCAACCTGGGCCAGGGCCTCACCGCCCTCATGGGGAAGAATTTCTTCTTAATATCTCATCTCAATCTGCCCTCTTTTAGCTTAGAGCCGTTCCCCCTTCTCCTATCACTACACACCCTTGTGAAAAGCCCCTCTCCACCCTTCCTGTTGGCCCCTTCAGGCACTGGCAGCTGCTCTAAGGTCACCCCAGAGCCTTCTCTTCTCCAAGCTGAACAGCCCCTACTCCCTCAGCCTGTCCTCGTAGGAGAGGTGCTCCAGCCCTCGGAGCATCTTCGTGGCCCTCCTCTGGACCTGTGTTTTGAGTTCAAGCTGTGTAAGACGTTACCGCTCCTTGGCAGTGGCTGACCACACCTAAAGTTAGGCATAAAAGCGGGGCTTTGAAGCCGGGAGACGGGTATGGAATCGAATTCACCGCGCTTACGTATAACATCCGTGATTGCATCTGAGCTACCAAGCTCCCTAGACAGACCCAGGCCTTCGAGATTTTCCTGTAGCGAGATTTTACTGCCTGATGGCACGGAAGGCCCCGATCCATTTCAGCGCAAAGTCAAGCAAGTTAATGCAGCCTCAGGAGAATTCAAAATTCAAGTGTTTGTCTGCCTGTGCCAACGTTGTCTCTCTCAACTCACTCTGCTTTTGGTTACTCAGGGCAACTGGGCTTATATGTAAATAGGCACTAGAAATTAGGACAAGCTAAGGTAATGAAATCAATTACTCGTCAGAATTACACAGTGTAAATGAGGAATGTGAGCAGATACATAGATTTTCTCATTGTGTTATGAATTTCTTACCGGAGATGTCACTTCTAAGGATTGTTGCCTAACTGCATCCCATCTGATAAATGTAACGCAATCACAACATAAACACCAACCAGTTTGTACTATGCTGGGTCAGAAAGCCATGTCTTTGCTTTTAGCGCATTATTTTGGATAGTAGTTATTTCTTAAGTCCACTTTGACAAGGGTATAAGACAGATGCAGCAGGCTTACATCAAGGGCTGTCAAATTTTTTTGCACTGTGGGACTGTTTCCCTTTTTTTTTTTTTCCCCTGCTTTGCTTTGAAATCTCCCAACAGCCCAGTCCGAAACGACAGTGATTTATGTAATATTGAGAACACACTTCTGCATTTCAGAAGAGGTAGTGAACAGATTTGAGTTGCAACATTTTGGAGAAATATCGTTACTGAAAAGATGAATAGAAAAGCAGAAATACGAAACGCCTTTTTACGTATTTTGCTGTTACTCCCAACCTTAAGTCACAGCTTTTTTTGTTAAAGTTTGAGGAGTACTCAGCCCTTTGCATATATTTAATCTACTCTATGCCGGTATGACTGACTAGAAGTTCCTATTCACTTTGGAGATTTTTATGCTTCCCTTTCATTTATGATGTTGAAGCTCTTCTCTGGTGGCTTCAGTGTAATGCCTGTTTGGACAGCACGCCAGCAGTTAGTTGTCTTGAAGATCAACCAACATGCTCCTCACAATGCGATGGGCAAAGCAGAGCACGGTGTCCTCTCCAATCCTCTTCGTGCTGCCCCGAGCACTGACACAGCGTGAAGCTGCTTACAGACTTCACGTGATACACGGAGAAGTGGTTTAAGCCCATCTTCACCCCTCGGAGACCAAGGGACATGCAGTCTCAAGCCCTGTGGAGTTGTTTCGTGCTGTTATGTACACAGGGGAGGTTTTTTCCAAGCGTGGCACCTCACCCTTGTGGCAGGCAGTCCTCCAGCGATGTGGAAAGGCTGCTTTCGTGCCACTTGGCCATGAAGAAATGCGGCATGAAAGGGAAGCTGTCCCTTTCACCGTTTCCAGACCCAGCTTCTCTGTGTGCCATTCTCTCTTTCGTCATCTTTCACAGATTCGTAGAAGGTGGAAGCTACCTTCACGTAAGTTTACACAGAAAATAACGTGCTCAAGTGGCATTTGCAGTAAGCAGGGAAGCAGCACTTGCAGTCGCTGGTGTAAGAGACAAAGCACTCATTGAAGTACATGCTAGTGCTTCGATAGAATGAGCTAAGAAATCTGGGAGCATTTAGTGTGGTTGTCCATGGATTTATGTTCATTTTTGTCATGCATTATTTCCTGTCTTGAACATGCCCAGCTGATCTTTTTGTACCGCAACTCTGTTCAAAGCTCTTCTGGTTTTTTTTTTTTGTTTTCAGTTTAACAGATCATTTTGACATGTTGGTAATAATGACCTCAACACAAAAAGTATCTGCTCTGCCTCCAAGCCCTGCCTTCCTGGCATTGCGCTGCACACTCGTCTCCACCTTCACGTACTGGTATCTGATAGCATCAGGTCATGTAGAAATCCTAGGTGTCTTTGCAGTTATCTGACATTGGTGTTGCATTTCTTTTACCTCTTAGGAGACTTGGTCACAGCCTTTGGGAAGCTGACACGTATTGGCTGTAGCATAGAGCAGCCAGCTACCGTTTCATCAGGTTTTCTTCAGTTCTTAGATTATTTCCCTCATTCTTTCTAGCAGAGAAGTGGCTGTGAAATACCACAGTGCTGTTTCTGCTCTCTGTACAAGAACGCCGGTTGCGGGGATGTTGATCCCTCCAACACACGTTAACACACCTTGTGAGAGGTGCCGATGCTCTCCCACTGCAGGTTCAAATCCAGATGGGACTGTCAACAGTCTGTACCCAAGCGCTAATGTCCAAAACGTGCTGAGCTTCCCGGTCCAGTTAATAGCACCCAGCTTTGGCATCAGAGACTGAGTTTTGCCATTTCCTTGTTTTTACCGAATCAGGTACTATTTCTGCAGTTGCAGGTGTGTGGCTGGGAGCCCTTTCTAGGGTGATGTTGACATTGCAGATGCACATCTTGCCCATCTCCTCCACGGCAACCATGCTTCTCAGGTACCTTTCGGGCTCTGGGATTAAAGCCCTGATGCCGCTGCCTTCCATTTGCTTTATTTCCCCTGCTGCTTGCACTTTCCTTTCCTAAAGAAAGGAGTTTTACACAAATGTTGTTTTTTCTTGCTGGCATCCCCCAGTATAAGCTCACCAACCTTCTGACCTGTTTCAACCAAACCTAACAGAGACGCAGAGCTTTTGGAAATACAAGATCTGTCAAGTTCCATGGCAAACATTAGAAAAGACGAACCTTGTTTGTGCTCGGTCTGGGAGAAAGGCAGAGAAAGCTCAGCCCTTATCAGCACCGTTTGGCTTCTTTGGCAGCAGAGGAACGGTGGGCAGCGGGCCAGCCAGCGCACGCAAGGCCCTGAACCAGCCATAGCACGTGCTGCTCCGCGCCCAGACAGCCAACCAGTAAAAGTAGGTTGGGGACATAGAAAGGAGCTTTGGATATATCAGAAGTCAGCCTCGGGGATATACGAGGAGAGGGGGCTGTGGATTTATTGCAGCGGAGAGGTGAAGGGAATGTCTGAAACAAATCCATAGAAAAACTGAGCTTAATTAACTTGCTGTTCATAGAAAAAGATTCTCTCTGAATGCAGTGAAACCTCCACAAAGCAAGCGCTGTGCTGGCTCAATAGCCTGTATCTGCTTCCAGGTACAGCATGCCTGGAACACCTCCTTATCTTCAAAAACATGATGGTGTATCTGTTAGCCGCTCTGCATCGTCTGCAGAGGGTATCTTCTGCATTTTATTTTTCTGTTGATTTCATGACCGGCTTGAATCTCAAGCTGATGGAACTGGGGGGGAAAAAATACAACAAAAAACCACCCCTGAATAAGCTGCATGTCTGCTTCAAGCTGGGAAAATCCAAGGACAGATGAGGCCAGAGGGAGATTTCTTCAGGTCCACATCTATCGTTCTGTCAGAGGGGCTAAACGACGGGAGAGGTGCCTCACCTGGCTCCTGAGAAAACCAAGCCTGCTGAGATGGGATACGTGCCCAAGCCGCTGAATCACACCACCTACGTCACCGGGCGCAGAGACCATTTCCATCTGGAAGAGGAGTGTCTCTCCGGAGAGCAAGCTGTTACACTGGCGAGATGTGGCCTCAGGTATAAGAGAAGCAGCCTGCAGCTGAGATACATGGAGGAGGGAATAAGGAAAAGTATCGAAGACTGAGGCCAGTCTCGTTTCATGTCTTTATCAGTGATCTGGATGAGGGGATTGAGCGCTCCCTCAGTAAGTTTGCAGGTGACACCAAGCTGGGCAGGAATGTCGATCTACTCGAGGGTAGGCAGGGTCTGCAGAGGGATCTGGACAGACCAGATCGATGGGCTGAGGCCAAGTGTATGAGGTTCAACAAGGCCAAATGCTGTGTCCTGCCCCTGGGTCACAACAACCCCAGGCAATGCTACAGGCTTGGGGAGGAGTGGCTGGAGAGCTGCACGGTGGAAAAGGACCTTGGGGTGTTGGTCGACAGCCAGCTAGCAATGTGCCCAGGTGGCCAAGAAGGCCAGCGGCATCCTGGCTTGTATCAGGAATGGTGTGGCCAGCAGGAGTAGGGAGGTGATTGAGCCCCTGTACTCGGCACTGGGGAGGCCGCACCTTGAGTGCTGCGTTCAGTTTTGGGCCCCTCACTACAAGAAGGACATTGAGGGGCTGGAGCGTGTCCAGAGAAGGGCAACGAGGGTGATCAGGGGTCTGGAGAACAAGTCTTAGCAGGGTTGGCTGAGGGAGCTGGGATTGTTTAGTATGGAGAAGAGGAGGCTGAGGGGAGACCTTCTTGCTCTCTACAGCTACCTGAAAGGAGGTTGTAGTGAGGCGGGTGTTGGTCTCTTCTCCCAGGTAACCAGCGACAGGACAAGAGGAAATGGCCTGAAGTTGGGTGAGGAGAGGTTTAGGTTGGATATTAGGAAAAATTTCTGTACTGAAAGAGTGGTCAGGCATTGGACCAGGCTGCCCAGGCAGTGGTAGAGTCCCCATCCCTGGAGGGGTTCAAAAACCGTGTAGATGTGGCACTTCAGGACATGGTTTAGCAGGCATGGGGGTGTTTGGGTGACGGTTGGATGTGATGATTTTCGAGCTCTTTTCCAACCTTAATGATTCTATGAGAAGCAGAAAAATGGATCATCTCCAACAGACTGCCGGCGAGGCAGGAACAGGCCTTTTCACCCAAAGAAACCCTGTTAAACTCCCGCAGAGAGAGCAGCAATAGGTTCCGCAGGCCGATGGCTCCCCGGCTGCGCAGCTCCAAGCAACCGCCATGAATTCACTCGCGGGGAGCCTTGACATTTGCCGAAGCGCAGGAATTCAGTTCTCACAGAATCACAGAATGGTCGGGGTTGGCAGGGACCTCTGTGGGTCACTCAGTCCCACCCCCTGCCGAAGCAGGGTCACCCAGAGCAGGCAGCACAGGACCGCGTCCAGGCGGGGCTTCAATATCTCCAGAGAAGGAGACTCCACAGCCTCCCTGGGCAGCCTGGGCCAGGGCTCCGTCACCCTCAGAGGGAAGAAGTTCTTCCTCATGTTCAGCTGGAACTTCCCCTGCTTCA
>Ga0065711_1005704_pt1 | contig 19386 bp, 6 predicted proteins | sample Hoacrofraction12_FD_59098 | JGI IMG/M metagenome (GOLD analysis project Ga0065711, IMG submission 59098) | Hoatzin crop microbial communities from Cojedes, Venezuela - Epithelial fraction 12 v2 (version 2) | ecosystem: Host-associated > Birds > Digestive system > Esophagus > Crop | place...
TGAAGAAATGTGATTTTTTTTTTTCTTTTTTTTTTTTTGAGAGAGAAATGTGCTCAAAGGTAACTTTAGTTGACTACTTTATAATGTTTTGTACCATGTAAGCTGGTGAACCAGATTTCTGTGCAGGGTGAAGGGGTGGGCTGTTAGAGACAAGTCCTTGCCAGCATTACTCTAAAGGGGCTGTGTAGTAGTCCAAGAACAAGAGTCTTGTCTTCATAGAAAAGATGAGTGAAGTTGTATGCTTAAAGATCTTAAGCTATAAAACAATCAGGAGTTAGATTATCCTTTTTCTGAGTGCAAGTACATGGTACTGTGAAAACAGTGGCCAGTAGCTGAAGATCTGGAAATACTTGGAAAGAGGCATTTTACATTTTGCTGCTCTTAATGACTTGCAGAGTAAGCATTTTTCTCAAGTGAAATCTTAATCATTATTTGTGTCTATAACTTGCATCTTTTGCCTGCTGTTCATTTTCTTATAGCTGGTAATCTTCTCAAGATAGACGTTTAAGCTTTGTTCTTTGCATGTGTTGCTATCCTTTTCCATCACCCAGCTTACCTCTAGATTACCTTAACAGGTGCTATTAAGGTTGTTCAGAAGAGCTGTTGCCCTGTCAGGGTGAACACAGAACAAAACTGACATGAATAAGCACCATCATTTTCCAGGCCGCCTTCTCTGCGTTCTGTGTAAGCGTATATCAATAGTGCCTGAACCCCCTAGCTTGAGGTTCAGAATGTGTTTGACATAATTCAAGGAAATTAAGAAAGTTTGCAATAAGCATACCAGCTTGTAGTTAGCCCCTAGGTAGTTACTTTATCATGGACTGGCAGAGAACTCAGACAGGTTGCCTGGATCTGCCTAGAGAAGTTTTGGTCAGATGATCTCCAGGGATCACTCCCAGATTAGATTTTGTGTGCAATGGAGTACTTTAGCTTTCAGGATATTTATTATTGGCTTAGCTAGTAATATTATTGGTTGTAAGGCCAGTTTGAGGCATAGAAACATAGAATAGTTTGGGTTGGAAGGGACCCTTAAAGGTCAGCTAGTCCAACCACACTGCAGTGTGAACCAGACACAACCTTGAAAAAAAGGTTCTTGGTGAGCAGTTTTATTCCAGTTTGATAAGTTAAAGATGGAATTCTTCCTTTAGGGGAAAAAAACCCCAAACATGTGCCACTTAATTCAAACATTAGTGGCAGTGTACCAGTTCATTTCAGATATTAGTGAAAGGATTAGCCTTTCTGCAATATTAATAATAAAATTAAACTTGTCAGTACTTGTGCAATACAGAATTTTCTGTTCATACATCACTGTGTTGTCGTCACAGACTCTAGCATTTATAGAGGCTTGTGTGAGACTAATCTTCATGGTCTGATTGTGGTGGAAGTTTCATAAGTGTTGTAATTATTGATGAGAATGTCACATTCCAATGAAAAATTGCCTTTCTTATCTGAAGTACATGTTTGTGTGATGTTAAAAATCCTTGCTCAAGAAGTATATTGGCACTTGACACATAAACCTCTTGCAGTTTTTAGCGCATTCAGAAATAATATTTTGCATATAACTTGCTTTGTATTGTGCATATTGTTGTAAGGTTTAACTGACTTCAGTGCTAATATTTGGGAGACACTTTGGGTTTTTTATTCCTTTCTAGAAGGATATATGTATTTAAACACTACCACAATAGAGGAGGGTGTATAAATAACACATTTTTAAGAGGTTCATTAAGGAAATGTTGCTCTTGTCAGGAATGTTTGTTTTTTTTGCTGTGGTTAAATTCCTACAGTTCTGTATGTTTTATGATACACACTAACTTGAATGGTTGAAGAATTTGCATGCAGATAGTGCGCTCAATCTACCTGGACCGGGCTTTAAAGTTGCTTGTAAATGTGTTCAAGAAACATGGCAATGTGTTTTCCAGGAAGAAATTTCACTGAAAGCCCTGGCTATTACACTTAAATAAAAACAAGGAAAAAAAGCCAGGAGGGGGAAAACAGATCAATGTTTCCGTATTAGTTAATATAATTTTCTGATATCTGTAAAAATAAAGCTTATATGGTTTAAAATAACTGTGTTCTGAAAGAAGTATCTTAAAGCATGTGCTTGCATAGACCTCTAGATGGATCTGAAAATAAATTGAGTTCATATTCAGCTATGCATTAATCTACATCTTATGATTGTATTAGAAACTGTTGATACATTGAGACTGAACTTTGCCTAGTAAGCTTCAGAGCATTCATTGGCTTCTAAAAACTAATAAATTATTGTGTGTTTATGGGCTTGGGAAGGCATGACAAGTTCTGTAAATTGTGTATGACTTGTTTTAAGATAGAGGCAGACAGAGTGAATGGAGTCCTTGCTGTACAACTGTCTCTGAATGGAACACTTTGGGAAGGTACCTCTGTGCGGAGTCACAATGTTTTCCCAGAGCAGAGATGTTTTTTAGGGTTAAGGTTTAAGTTGTTTGAAGAAACTGGCAAGCTATGTTAAGTGCAGTAAAGTTGTATGACTGAAAGTACAATCGGATTTTGCTTTACTAAACTCTATTAATGATTTTAAAATTATTTTCTTTTTTTGTACTTCCCCAAGGCTGTGCTCCTGAAAAGGAGGCAGTTTACACTGGTTGTAAGGAAGGCTGTAGGGCAAGCAGTCGCACACTGGAGTACCACAGACTTGTTTCTCAGCCAGGGTAAATTGGTACAGCTCTACAAAGATAGCAAATCACTGCAGCTTCATATTGATTGAAGATACCATTCAAACTGGTGGTGATTTAATTGCTTTGAAAGTAGAGATGGTTTTGTGTTGTCTGTATTACCTTGCACACTTTAATCTCTCTGTTAAAGACCTGTTTGTGTGTTGTAGTTTAACCCGGCAGCTGGCAACTGCACACGAGACAGCCTCTCACTTACCCCTCCCATTCCGCCCCCCCCCACGCCCCCCAGAGCGATGGGAAGGAGAGACAGACAAAAGGGGAGACTCGTGTGGTGAGGTAAAGACAGTTTAAGACAACCAAGGAAATATTGCTATAGGAAATAATAATGCTATTACTAATAATGATAATGACAGTGATAATAACAAATATGCAAAACAAACTGTATACAACACAGTATATTTTCTCACTACCCCATGACTGATCTGCAACCAGTCCCTGAGCAGAGATCACGGACCCTCTGGATTTTTGCAGATGTCACAAAATTCCTGAAAAAGGCTGAACTCCCAGAAAAGCTGAAAAGCTGATATCTTCCTCCCGCTGGCCAACCCTATTCATAAACTAAGCATGATGTTTATGCTGTGGAATATTTCTATTGGTCTGCTTGGTGCTCTGCCTGGCTGTGCTCCCTCCCAGTTCCTGCAACTCTGCTCACTAGCTGAATGTGAGAAACTGGAAAAACTACTTGATTTATAGCAACAACTGAAAATATCGGTGTTATCAACATTCTTGTATTAAATCCAAAATAAAGCAGCTCTTGAGAGGAAAATTAACTTTATCCCAGCTGAAACCAGGACATTGTGGTAGTAAGGAAAAGTAGTTCAGGAGAAGGAAGAAATATGGAGGTGAACAGTAGCCAAAAGCTGTAAAAGTGTCCTGCTATTGGTCTCCCTCCATTTCTGTAGAGGTCCCACAACGTACTGCAGTTTACCCTCATTGCAGCTCTTTAGTAGAAGAAATGGACAGGACTTAATCTGCAACTACTGTTGTTGAAAATGGTGCCAAATTTTCCCAAGTTTGTAGTGAGGTGTCTAAAGCTGTCAAGACAAGCTATGGGACTATGACTTCCAACTGAGCCTCCTTCTTCCCCCTCAGTCTTCTACCTTATGAAACTCTCGCCTAGGAGGGTTTTGGTGGCTTGGTCACTGAAGTGGAAAGATGCAGGTAGGCAGTGGTATTATCTTGATAGAAACAAGAAGGCAGTAGTAGCTTTAAAAATCCTGATTGTTATCATGCAGATTAGATGATAATTGTGCCTTAGATGGGGTGCGTTTCATTATGGAGGGCACTAAATTCAATGAGAGCAAGGGCGTGTGTGTGTTCAACCGTATTAGAAATGTAAATTTGCAAGGCCAGTTTCATGAATAGCAGATGATGATCCTTCAGGGTTTATCATCCCATTCAAGAGGTATTAAGATTTTTGTCTCTCAATAGTATACAGTGTAGTTTTTACCAAGTGTTATTACTTCTTTGTTAAAACTCATTGAGGCTTGCTCCTACATTAAAGTATGAAAAGAAATAAAAATATGAAGAGCTTCCCTTGAAGACTTCTTAAAATATATCTGTAGCAATTAGAAGTGGCTTTTTCTTAAGGTTGCTGCTCTTGTCCAGTTTCTGTGGAGGGAAGGAAAGACAAGAAAAGAAAAAAATAACTCTGTTTTTGTTTGAAACTCTCCATTCTGTAACTATATGAAAAAGTAAATGGTTCTGTCCAGCTCAGAAATAAGGAATTATTTTTCTGTGATTCCAGGATGTATGTTGTACTGCGTAGTGATGAGTGACATATTGCTATTAATAGCACAAATGCACTGTAAAGGGTGTGTGTGTATAAATATTCACACCATGTAGAATGAATTACCTGTTTGCTGCTGAGATCTGGCATTGCTTTTTTCTTTTTTAGGAAGTCATCTTCAGTAGAGTTGATAGATAAAAGTGCAGCTATGTGGTTAAATATGATTGGGGATCACTGCAGAAGGCATGGCATACAAATAGATGCTCTTAGAGTGTATACATGGATAAACTATAAAAGGTGAAGTCTGAATGCTTGTCATAATTACTAGATGACCATTAGAATATAGAGTGCCTTCCGCTTAACTATAAAAAATGATTTTAGCCATTTCTTGAAGTGGTCAGCACTGGTAGACTGCAAAACTTATGTGGCCAGCCCTGTAGTTGTGTTTAGTGCCCAGTTGTTTCTGTTTCTTTAGAGAATTCTTAAGAGATGGGGGTTTAAGTTATGGGCATAGTCCTCTAGTAAAAATGTGTTACTGATTTTGTCAAATGTGTGTTGCTTTGTGAGTGAAGAAAGTCTTCTCTTCCTCTGTTATGAGTTGTCACTAGTATTTCAGCTGCTTACTGTGCTTGGGTTGATATCAATTGGTTGGGGGGTTTTGGATGCTAAAAGGATTACTGCAATGGAAGAGCTAGAATATGCTCTGTTTTGGCGACTGCAGAGCTGAAAGCAGTGGCTATACTGAGCTAGTGATGAAACATCAGAGGTGTTACTGTTTCAAAGGCAAGCAGAGGTTTTAGCACTGCTGCCACTACAAGGTGTTGAGTATCTGAAGTAATGTATGCAAGATATGATATAGGAAATATGAGCTTGTCATGGCACATGAAGATTTGTTGTGGTGGAGGATTTCTGACTGTAAAATCAAGGCTTCTACCCCTTTTTTAAAGTAGCAGGGACCTTGGGAGGTCATCTAGTCCAAGCCTCTGCTTAAAGTGAGGTCAATAAGAGCAGGTCCACCTGTTGGCTGATAAGCAGACACCTTGTGGGTATACCCCAGTCCATCACAGAAGTTTGCAATTGCCTCTTTCCAGAATCTATGGTGTTTCTTTTGTTCTTTAGTCTAAATAAAAAGCATTTATCTGTTTTTCCTTTGTGTTGCCTTTTCCAAAATTATTGTAGTAAATTAAGGATAAAGTTGTTTGACACTCATTCTTCAAAAACACTTCTGTAATACTTGCTTTGCAACAAGGTAACCCTGTGCTTGTACACTGCATGCATAATTTTCTTTAGCTCAAACCAGACAGTTACTGTATAGCTGTTACATCTAAATGTGTTCTGGAAATAGGTTCACTCTGTGTGCAGCCCATACTGTTAAATATTATCATAATGTTGCTTTTTCTGCCATTNAGTTCTAAATGTTAAATGTTTGATCCTCTCAGGCTTTTTCTGACCAGTTGTCTGCTGTAAAGCTAAAACAGATGAGGCTATTCTGAGGATGTCCTGCTAAAAGTAGCAAATGAATCACTTAGCACTGTGATTAGCTTATTTGTTCTGAGTTTGTTTGTATTCACTTATTTCCTTGAAAATTTTTATTTTTGGTAGGTAAGGCTTTGTTTGTTCAAACTTTTCTAACTTTTACTTAATCAGACTTACTTCATTTACAAAAAGTAGTTCAAGGTGTCACTGCTGCAAGCAAACTCTTTTATTTTTCTCTTTGCTAGAGTAAATTGGGGAAAGAGGGGAAAAATCAAGTGTTTTCCTTGACTTCTTCAGCATACTTAATTCTGCTAGTAGAATGTAATTCAGCTGCGGTTCAGTGACTTTATTGGAACACGAAGGCAGATACAATCTGTGACCAGGAGGGAGCTGGCATTGGCTGTTAATGCAGTGTTCGTAGCTTAACAACTACACCAATTAGCCAGTATAGCATTTTCTGTTTCTTCCAGAATTAATCTACATGCTTTCAAGAGTGATCCTTGAAGACAGGCATTTGAACACTTCCTTAATTGGTGTCTGACTGCAACATTGACAAACAAGTGTGTGTGTTTTGCATTCTTGTAAAAGTGTTATTTGAGGATCCATTTATACAGTTTCTAATTGTGGTATCTTTTCATGTAAAGCATCTGTAAAATTTCACTTGGAAGACTATATTTGACTAACACTGACTAAAGGTCTGGCATCAGAAAGCCAAGTAGGGTTTAGCTTTTCATTAAGACAGTTGCAAGAATGGTACAAAGAAGCTTCCTGTGGTGCCTGTCTGTCCCATCTGGCTATAGCCCTGGTGCACTTAATCTGTCACTTTGATAAATGCTAAAAGTCACCCGGTCTCTGCAAGTTTGGCTTCAAATGATTGTAGTAAGTCTAGCTCTGTAAAACAGTGTTCACGTATATCTGCCTGATGCTGTTCTTAATTCAATTAAAATGAGAAGATATAACTGTGAACAGGGCAGACTGTGGTGAGCAGTGCCTTATCCTGGGAGGGGATCAGTGTTAAAGCTCTGACTGTGGTTTATGCCTGATGTTAATTATTGATAGGCTATGGGACACTAGTGCAGAACAAATGTGGAAAATAAAATAGTAACTAATACTCTGCTTCTTAAAAGGAAGGCTTAGAAAATTTCTCTTAGATGAGGAGTTAAAAAGCGTGTACCTTTGCATGTCTGCAGTGCTGTCCTCTGGCATTCAGCACCATCCGGTTCTATTTCTTTGTGCTGGGTGAAAGTTGGGAAGAGAGTGGGTATTATTTTACTTGCAGTTATCTGGTTGCTAAAAAGCATCAGTTATAAACTCTCTTATCAGTGGTTTTGCTGGCGCAAGACTAATATTTGTCAACTGTTCTTCTGTCTGTGTTCCACTGACACAGGTTTATTGTGCCTTGGGGCAAGTCATCAACCTGCTCTTTGTTTCCATTCCTATACTTGCACAGTAGAAGTAATGCTCTCATTCCTTAAAATCAGTTTACTTGGCTGGCCTTTTGAAGTGACAGCAGTAATTGATGTAGGCATTAATATATGCATTGCAGAGATGCATACAAATTGTGCTGCAGCAAAGTATTTCAATACTGAGCCATTGACCTGTAATGTCATCTGGGAGTTTTCAGGTGGTTTTTATATTGTTGTACATCAACAACAAAAGAGATCTGAGAAACAGGCAAACACAATTTTTCCCTATTCTGTTTCACTGTTCAGCTGCTGCTAGTTTGCTGTGTTATTTAAGCCTTCTGTGCATAATAAGAAAGAGTAATGTATTCTTAAAACTGAAGTTTTGACTAAAACTTCCGTATTAAGCCAAGTTTTGCTTAACTTTATTTAGAAACAGCTTGACAATGGGTTGTGTCCCTTCTAAGTAGTACTAGAAAAGTTGTGTTACTAAAGACAAAATTGTAACTGAAAATGTTAGAATTATAAAATCTCTTCAATTACTGGGCAAGTCTTAAGTCTCAAAATGGTTAGGAGAGGAGAGAAGGCATAGCTTTTTCATGGGAAAGGTCAAGAATGAAAAGCCATTTGGTCTAGAAACTGATCTAGACACCTAAGCACTTGGTGTTTCTTTGAAATACTGGGGAACTGTGGTCAGAAGATTTCTGGAAATGCATGAAGGTACTTAACAGGGAATAGTGGAATTGGCCATTAGCAGTTATCCTTTCATTTTATGGTTATTAAAAAGAGGACTAATTCATATAACTAAAGCCAAATACAAAGTCAAGGTAGAGCTGAGGCATTTAAGATGGTTAAAAAAAAAGGTCTGTTTAAAGACCTGCTGGTTAAGACTTTATTTCTGATTATGTCTCCAAATGTTAGCTTGTCTGTCCTGATGCTTCTCCTCCTAAGACACCCTTCTTCATAACCTCCCAGCCAGTAAAGTCTGGGCTAGTAGGGCTGCTTTATTCTCCAGCCTGCTGCTCCGTGGTGCTGATCGCCTTGCTGCAAGCTTCACCAGAACACGCTGGCAGTGTGGGGTATGATTCTAGAACCACGCCGCATCTCGGGGCACAGAAAAGCAGCTTTAGCTATCCCCTCTTCTTTAGCATATACAATGGGAGAAGATAATCTGGAAATGCCTCCTCCCATGTGTACTCCAAGATCAGAAGATGAGCTGGTTTTTTGGCTGCAGCACTGGCTCTGGTGAGCAGCAGTAAAGGGATTCAGCTTCAGAATACAGGATTAGATCACTTGCTTACACCTGTGCCTGAAAATGACACTGCAGCTACTCTTGATCTTTAGGTTTTACTGATTTGCTTTAGAAGCAGCATATGTACCTCACAGTAATTCATTGTACTCACCAGAATCGTGAGCACTTAAATCAGTAATGTTTAGCAGTGTTGTTACTGTGTGTTTGGAGGGGAAAAAATCAACACCTACCCAAAATGAAAAACAAAAAAAGAAACCCCCTTCTCTCTCCAAACTGAAATAGAAATAAGATCCTTAAGATCAGGCAACCCCTGTTTTATCCTTGGTTGCTTGTAAAAAATACACCTCCTGTATCACTTCCCAAAGACAAAAATTCAGTTTCACACAAATTGTTCAGAAAAATGCTGAAATAAGGGCAATTCTATCACTTAACAAACAAACAAACAAAAAAAAAAAAAGACTGAGAAAAGAGAGGATCAATCCTTGACAGTGTGAATAGGGTTTATGATATATTGGAGGAAATAGTAGTAAACCAAGTGGAACTTCTATTTTGCCTCATTCAAAATAGGGCTGGTATCTGGATATTCTACAGTACGCTTCAGTAATATGCCTGTCCCTGTGATGGGAACTGTACCATGCACCCCTTAACACCTCCCCACTGAAAGCTCTGTTGAAACAAAAGATAGTGATAGGGCTTTGTGTTTGGTTTGGGTATTTTTAGTGCTACTCTGACAAAAACTGAGATCAATAGAAGACACGTAGCGGCCCGAGTGACACAAATTATAAACAATGAAGTAGGAAAGAGTTAGTCAGATGGTGGAAGTAATGGTTGATATAACTTTCCTTTCCTTTACAGTCAATAAATAGGTATCTTATTTCAATTCCTCATCCTTCTTGATTTTTCTTCTGTTACACTGCACCTGTGACTTACTGGCTGAATCACTTCACTGAGAAATAAACTGGTGTTCATTTCAAAGTAACTGTTAATACACATGCCTGATTGAAAGTTGTACTTCAGGTGTATATGTAACTGCAAGGTGAGGGAGCACTACAGCAGGATGCAAACACCAGTTGTAAGTTCTTCTCTACATAGATGCTGTTGCTGTGTGGGCCATGATACTAATTTCTGCAGTTCTTGCAGGAAATCATATAGGTGGCCATACAGATGTGTGCCCCAATTCTCATGGCATTGCAATGTGGTGGTGGTAGGTTTTCTCTTGCTTGCAAGACTTTGCAAATATTGATTCGTTTTGTCCTGTTTTATAATCTTTTTTTCTTCATGAACACCTTAAAACTTATTAATTTGTGGAAAAGTCTTGACAGAAGTTTACACTTTCTTTTTTGTCATAGTGAGCCTGATGGCTGATCCTGAAGGACCAGGTAGAATTTCCTTGTAGTCTGTAGCACCTGGCTGCAAAAGGCCTGTTTCTAGGCAACTAGACCCTGTGGTTACTGGCAGTTTAATATCTGCATTGCTGAGGATTCATTCAGTTTAAGATGGGAAACATGCTGAATTATGGATAGAGAAACAACCATAAATCTGCCTTTTATCAGCTACTTTTTTTTTTGACTGAATACAGATTTTAAAACTGTTTTGTATTTCCTTGAAAGTTTAGTTGGATTTTGCCAAGAAACAATGTTCAACTAACTCAAAAGATGCATACTTTCATATCTATGTATCTGTATACGCACATAAAAGTAGTTAGTTGGCTGGAATGAGAGGAAGTTTTACAAAAAACTGTGGTCTTTGACTAAACAGCCTAATTTGTACTTTAGTAGTGTTTCAATACAAATCACAATGAGACTTCATTATAACAACACACTAAAATTATCTGCTTGGCTTTTTCATCAGTGGAGGATAAAAGAGCTGTTTTAAAGGTCGTTCTCCATAAGTGTTCTTGTTGAGACTGATTTGAAAAAGGTTGAAAAAGGAGGTTGAAAAAGGAGAGGATGGAGACAAAGGCTGACTGACAGGCTGAACAGATACGGCGTCTTTCCTTAAAACTTTATTAATTTTAATGCATCCCTTAAAAGAAGAATGGTAACAGGTTTTGGTCGAAGTTTGGCTAACTGAACTAAAACTCTGCAAGGAGGAGGCAATAACCATGAAAACGCCCAGGAAAAGAAAACTATGGGTCTAGAACAGAAAGGCTTTTAGAAATTCTCTACTACTATAGAAGGGCAGGTGAGAGAGTACATATGAAAATAGACACTACAATGAAAAGGAAATGCAAGTAGTCTTGTACATTCACAAAAATTGATTTTTAGACATCAGTTACATAGCACGTTCCTAGAACTACCTGGTTTTTCAGAGGCTGTACTGTGGTGATGAATTTTATTACTATTTTTCTGGATGAACAGTGACAGGAAGTAACTGCTAGACAGCAGTTGACATGCGTTATAATGTAATTTTCAAATAAGAGCTGACCAAAATATGTGGAACCTTTAAATCATATTTTGGCATCTGATGAAAATCTGATTTCTCAAAAGAAAGCTACTATGACATGTATTGCTTCTGTACTGTGATTCATATGCTGTAAACACAAATTGATTGTGACCTTTTTTAATCTTGAGAATTTTACTTTGAGAGAAGTTCACAATATTCATTACATGTCCACTAAAACTGTAACAGTACTGGGAAGGAGGCATGTTTTTTGATCGACTGTTGGATGTGACGAATATTGGATGCAAGTAAATGAAAGAAATAACTATTTTTCTAATGGAAAGCTAGTGGTTTTTTTTTTTAGCTTGTGGTAGGTTTAGCAGTGACTCATCAAGCTAAAATGTAGAAACATGATGAGCTGATCTATTTCTGGGTAAAAGAAATCAAAGAGAATCCAAAGCCAGATTTTGGGTTGATTTGCATACTTTCCCTACCCCGTGAGTCCAGTGAGATCAGAGTTTAAATCAGGTCAGCATTTGGACTAGTTTTTGAACAGTTCATCAGTTAAAGACTTGTCAGCTGTTTTATGGAAACCCTGGTGCTGAGCTTCACATGCTCATGAAATAAAAATCTGAAGGGGCTTAACTTCTTACAAGACTCTTAGAACTGAGTGGAGTGAGCCTCTGTAATATGAAAGGGTGAACACACACATATTCAAAGTTATCCAAAAAGACAGCTGTATCATTAACTCCTGTATAATAGCACAAACAAGGAGGGTGTTTAATGAGTCTGCTTAGATCGGAGATCTTGCTGGGGAGCTGGGAAACGAACAATCCTCAAAGTAACTATCGATATTAGTGTGTGATGTGTGATGAAGCTGATGACAGGGCTGTCACTTGGTCCCAGAAGTGAATGGTGAGTTTGAGGTGAGCTTTCTCAAATTTTTCACTTCAATAAATACCAGTCTGAAATCTTCATGGAAAACAAAGTCACATTTTTAATATAAAAACAACTTGACATTTTTCGGTATACTTTTTAATGAACATTGCTCTGAGCTATGTTATAATGAAATTTGCTTAAAAGTAGAACAGGCTGGTGATACTTGGCAGAACAATGTGGCATATGGTAAAACAGTTGTGATTTATTGGCAAGCGCTCTCATTTTTGGAAAGTGGTTTTCAGCACAGTGGACTGTATCGCAATATTCAGGGATCTAAAGAAAAAAACAACTCGCTGAGCAGTATAGACGGGTTACTTTAAAAGGGGAGGTCTTTTCAATAAGTGTAGGACAAGAAACATTCTATTTTATTCTTTGTCTTACGTGTAGCATCTGACTCTTGTCTAGCTCTTTATCCCATTTTTTCACCTGTTTTAGAAACATCAAAACACTCAGTGGCTTAAAAGTAAGTGAGTGTTCAACTTGTACAAGCTGGGAGTTCTGGGAGTGACATACCTATTTCTTTCTTTGTCTCTGTCCATGTACTTCCATGTGGATTTCTTGCACTTGACAATATCCTCCAAAAACTGCTGCTAAAGTTACATTTGTCAGGACCATGTCATATGACTGCATCTATAGACTTAGTAAATGAGTACAGGAGCAGTTACTGGAATTGAATTTACAGCATTCTGTCACAATTCCAGTCAGATACAGGGTAGAAGTTCGAATATTGGTGGTGGTATAGTAAGTAGTAACATCCTCTTATTCTCCTTTCCAAAGAGCAGTTTCCTCTTGAGAGAGACCCTAGTCACAAGTGCCTGTCTTTCCTCTGAGTAAGCAGCAAGGGTTCTGCTGCCCTCAGACAGGTGAAGGAGACTTCTTTGTAGCCATTCCTCTAGATCTGTGACGGAAGGCAAGCAGATGACATAATCATGCTTGATCCTAGCAGAGTACACCCATGTTACCATTTTGTGACTATATAGCACTACTTTTCAGATTAAGATCTTAAAAGTACCTGATTGGCAGATTTCTATTTTGCTTGTTTCTCATCCTTAAGTAATCATATTTTTCATTGAATGAATATAAGGCCTTAAAGTTTGTATGCAATGTGCATATTGGCTTAGATACAGAGCTGAAAAATGAAGTAGTGAGGGTGCAAAAAATGAAAGGTCAAGTATTTCTGTTTATACTTTGTTCAAAGTTTATTAGAACCCAAACTGTGAGTATTCTCCAGCTGAACATTGTGAGTTTCAAGTACATTTTTCTATAATGCAGGATGTGTGAGGGAACCCAAAACAAGATGATGTTGTTCTGGAAAATTTTTAGAAATACACCATTACTTCAGGATAACCCATACTGTCATTTTACTGATATGGGATATAGGATATGAATTGCTAAATGCTATGCTTCAGGTCCTGTTTGGCATGGCTTGCTGTTCTTTGCATGTGTAGTCATAGGTGAAAATTTCTGCCAGTAGCCAAAGGAGGACTGTGGTGCTGCTACTTTCTTAGTTGCCCAAACAAATAACTGTACCTAACTTCTTGTGGTGGTAGTGTCAGTTTTTAAATATGTTTGTGCTTTAGGGACTATTTTCTTCATCTAGAATTCAGTGTCATAATAACACATAAAGTCTGGAATAAGCATTATATAAAGCTATGGGATTTTTTTTTTCTAAAGGTTATGGCAAAGCTGAATTACCGTAGTACTCTTAGAGGAGAGGTCTGTCACTAGTGGCACATGTTCCAGGTCACACGGGGAAGGAATGTACTGTACAGGAGAAGAAGCAATTATTTTTGCAGTTTGGTCAGATGTTAACCCATATTACAGATCTCTGGCTATGTCCCAGACTCCAGGGCTCATGAGTTATTACCCTATTTTTTTAATGAAAGATTCTTGTCCTTGTGATTGCAGAGCATGAAACTGAGTGCTCTGAAGAGTAACTTAGAGGGCAGAGCTTCAGTGACACAAATGCACCTTGAATTGGGGGGCATGGCTACAAGCTGGGTCAGTTATACTGGTCTGCAAGCATGTGTGTAGAGAGGTGGGGTCTGCCAAGGGTTAAGGAAAGAGGTAGTCAAGTCTGAATTATCCTTATTTGAACTGGTTACTTTTTAATTAATAACTCTGGACAAGGACTTTAGTGATGATGTAGTAAAACAAGCTTTCAGTATCACACACATTCAGTCCAAGCTACATATTTGCTAAATACACTTACTGGTGCATCCTTTCAAGTTAACTTTAGTATTTACATGATTTTCTAATTTTTTTAAGGAAATAAAACAATAGCTCTTTCTGCCCTAAAAATACTCAGTCTTTATTCTGTTGTGTGTATATATATGTTGTATAGATATAATTCAGAGGTGTCTGAGTCAAAAAGTCAATTAATGATTGCCTTATTTAGGATTTTTGACCAGAATGCTACACAAAGCATCTTAATTTTCCTTTTTTTCCTTTGAGGCAGTGAGAGGGGTTTCCAATTAGTGAAACTTCTAGGTTGGATATAATTCATCTCCTGAAATCAGCTACTTGGATTTGAATTGTTAGTACTGGATGTTTTCCACTAAAGTCTTATGAATTTCTGCGTAGTGTTTGGCAAGAATATTGTATTTGTTGTCCAGATGCAGTTTTTCAGCGTGGACACATGTTGAAGACCCTAAGCCTTGAAGGTAAGGCATCGGTTAGGACTTTACATTGACATGTATTGGACACGGAGTTGTATGGTTCTGCAAGTTAGATGATGGTATTATAGCAAAAGCAGAGAGGGAAGATGATATTTCATTGACACTTAAAAAGGCAGCGAAGTGAGTATTTTATTTTTTTTTAAGTGGAGCAAGTGTTATTTGACATAGTTTGAACGTGATTGCACAGCTTCATTATAATTTTATCTGACTGTGGACAGTGGGGAACATGTACTCTATATACTGAGCACTGCATGAGTAAGAGATGCCACCTAGTTCCTGCCTGAAAGAATTTCTACTCTGTAGCAGTTCTCCTGCTCCTGTTACTGACACTCAAAGTTAAATGCGAGATCTGTTGGTGGAGGTAGTGCTCAGGTAAAATTAAGTAGCTGATCATATGTTGATAGCATATGCTGACTGACAGTTTTGGATTAGTTTGCTTTAATTGGCTAAAGGTTTCTAGAAGTTTTTCTGAAAGAAAATTAGATATTTTTTGCTTTTCTTATAGGATTGATAGCTAGGTAAAAGAATTAATAACATTAATTTCCCTTGGTTTTCTATTTAAGAGCTCTATTTACACTTAAACCCCCTAAAAGGGGCAGTCCAGGAAGAGATCCTCTCATCTGAGAGATGGTCAACTGTATGGGACTTCTGTCATGGCTTTAATGCGAGTAGAAGCAACTTTGAATTTTCAAGTGTAAAAATGAAAGCTGAGATATGATAAAACTTATTTGCACTATGAATGAGGCATGGGTTTGAGAAAAGCTTATTGTGATCCCTAACTCATAGAGCAACACAGAATTATCTATGTCACCTGATAATCTTCACCTGCACAGTTTCAGTAAGAATCACTCCAGGTATAGCTGACACCACATTGTATAAAATACCTGTATTTAGAGTATTTTCATGCATCTTATTTCTGTTCATAGTGGGATGAAATAAATGATGGATGAGAATAACATTATCTGCTTAAATCATAAGGTTTTCTTATTCCCTGTAGAAGAATCATGCAAGTACTTAAGACTTTTCTCTGAAAATCAGACTTGCACCTTATCCTACTGCATAACATGTAGTAAAAGAAAAACGTATTTTGAAGTCAAGAGCTTTGACATAGACACAAGAAAGATCTTGGCATGAGAGCTGGGATAACAAGAACCCTTCCAACAGTGTGAACTGTCAAATGGCCCACTTAGAAGAACAATAACACAGATTCACACTGAAGGCAGAGGTTTTGCTGTCTGAAGAGTACATCTACCACAAAGATGAAGCTTGCAAGACCCCTCTGCAGGCAGCCTTCTCTAGTCTTTTCTGTAGAGTTCTTGCTGTTGCTGTAAAATGCTTAGGCAATGATACAAAGAACAAGATAGACATTCTTGGTGATTTTTTTTTTGTTCATCCTTCTCCAGTAAGTAGTTATGTGCACAAGATGGAACAGTTCTAGTACACTTAACATTAGCATATCCCGTAGTCTTTGAATTAGAACAACCTTCTAGCTATCCTAAGAGGTGAGTTCAGCTCTCAGGTGAAGAGATGAATTGCATCCAAGTCTTGTATAGACATTTGAACCCCTGAGCTCTCAAAAGTGAGAAATTATTTTTTTTTTCTTCACCTCTGTCTGCTTAGTTTTATTTTCCTTTGCATTTTCTTTGTGTTTTGTTTTAACACCTAAAATGAACTGGTTTACCCATTGGAAACATAACCAAACACTTCTCTTGGGAGGTAGGAGTGGGATTTTTTCCCTTTCCTCCTTTTCAGAGAGAGTAACTGGAATGAGGTAAGGAGAGAAAACTCACTGGTGGGTTGATGGGCTGCTTTAATATTTTAAGTGTGTTCATTCTTTGTAGCTACATTATGTACAATGATCAGATCTGTTAAATGTATGTTTCATACCTGTTCTGCTTTATATAATCCAATTAAAATATTTTACTTGGCAAATGCAACCATTTTAGGTGCTGTTGTCTGTCTTTGATGCGAGATTTCCCTCTGCTTCGTTTTTCCCAAAGCAGATGTGTACATGGTAAGGCAGCTGTGAAAGGAAGAGTAGCAATATCATTGAGAGTGGAGCACAGAACCGAATCAGGATGGGAATTTTAACTCCAGAAAAGAACAGCTGATTGTTCCTCATGGGGAGAAGTAAGCTAAAGCAGCTGTTTGTATTCCAAAGTCTGGGCCTATAGAGAAATGCAGCTTTGTTACTGACTTGGACTTTCAGAATAAATTACAGAATCGGAGGGACTGAGGATAGATTGTGAATAATTTATGTAGAATACCACTTTTGTTAAGTGAGGAATATAAAGGCAAGCTCACCATAACACTGGTAGAAAAATGTGGAGAAAAATTCTGAAACTGGAAACTGGCTTTTTCATTTTAAGTGATCTTAGACATTGCTCAGCTGTGGCAACTGAAATAGAATCCTTGATACAGAAAGGATTACTGTGGTCCTTCAGCTCTGACCTCTGGAAATCAGGCTATAGCTATACACTGTATAGAATCTGTATTGTATTTACACGTTTTCAATTTATCTGCCATCAGTCTCAATGCATAAGAAAGTAATTTTGGGGACTACGTGACAGAAGGATTCTCATTGCTTCTTTAACCTTTGTCAAATGTTCTTGTAAATCCATTTTCTCCTATCTATGTATTAGATGGATGCCCCACTGTTATGCATGATGAACTTCATGATCCTACCGAGTGTCAGCACCTATAAATGTAAAAGAGTTAAGTGTTTAGAAAAATATGTCTTTTGATCTGCAGAAGAATAAAATATTACAGAGATCTTGTTTAGAAGACCCAGTGGTTTAAGATCTATGCCTTGCTGTCTAAATTTCCTTTCCTACTGAAAGGACTAAGATGTCACTAGAAGTGAGGTACTTCAATGTGACTGCATCATAATTCTGTGCATGCTTAGTCATGATGCTCCTCCTAGCATGAAGAGGCAGCTTAATAAGAGAAGTTCTGATGTTTTATAAAAATAATAGAGCTTTCTGTATAGAGGCTGAAACATTGGAAATTTTTCTGAGGCTATACAAGCCTTTTTTCTTTATCCTCATAGGTCTGGCTTTGAGTGTTTAATGTATGGTAAAGGTGATCTATTTACTGTTTCTTGGTGGGTAGCCTATTGAACAAGACTGAACTGAGCTAGTAGAAGGTAGTGTAGCAGGACAATGTATGTAGAAAGACTATAGTCTTGCTGTGTTTTTTGTAGTTTTTCAAAAGCTGATATTAATAGATGTGACTGTACTGAATATCTGTGCAAGCCCTTCTTTAATATGAATGGATGAGGTTGGATGGGACCTCTGGAAGTCAGTGTTCAGCTCCTCTGCTCGAGCTGTGTCCAGGACTTTGTCCAGATGGCTTTTGAGTATCTCCAAGGATGGAGACTCCACAACCTCTCTGGGAAACCTATGCCAGTGCTCAGTCACCCTTACACTAAAAGTGCTTCCTGATCTTCGGCCAGCACCTCCTGTCTTCCAGTTTATGCCCATTGCCTCGGGTCCTGTCACTGGCTACCGCTGAAAAGAGCCTGGCTCCATCTTCTTTACACCTTTCCTTTAGGCATTTGTATACATTAATAAGATCCTCCACAAGTCTTTTCTAGGCTTAGCAGTCCCAGCTCTCTCAGCCTTTCCTTGTATGAGAAATACTGAAGTCCCTTAATTATTTTAATGGCTGATTGATACTTGCAAGTAGCTCTGAATCTCTTGTACTGAGAAGCCCAGACCCTGGATATGGAATTCCAGGTGTAGCCTCAGTAGTACTCTATAAAGGGGAACTAACACCTGCCTTGACCTGCTAGCAATGCTTTAGCTAATGCAGCCCAGGATATTCTTAACCTTCTTTGTGGTAGGGGCACCATGTTAGCTCACCTTCAACTTGATGTCCACCAGGACCCCAGGACCTTTTCTGCCAGGGTACTTTCCAGATGACCAGTCCCAGTATGTGCTGGTGCATGGGGTTGTTCTTCCCCAGATGCAGGACTTTGCACTTCTTGTTTAACTTCATGAGGTTCTTGTCAGCCTACTTCTCCAGCCTGTCAAGGCCCCTCTGGATGGCAGCATGACCCTCTGTTGTATTGGCCGCTCCTCCCAGTTTTGTCATCAGTAAATTCGATGAGGGTGTGCTCTGTCCCATCACCCAGATCATTATGAAGATGTTAAACAGGACTGGAGCCAGTATTGACCCTAGGGTGTGCTGCTAGTTCCTGGCCTCCAGTCAGACTTTATAGCAGTCTGTGGTGTCAAATGTGCTTTTATATTGTACAGGATTATGTATTTGGCTGTTCTGTTCCCTTTCTGAAAGGTGAGAAGCTGTAGCTGAAGTCCTAGCAGTCCCATACCATATGCACTAGCCTTACAGATGATGCAGATGTTGTGCACCATAAGGCCTATGAAGGAACACTTCAGATTAAACAGCAGCTCCACACTAATACTTTCTTTTAACATTGTAATTTGCTGTGTTTGCTCAATGGTTTCATAACATTCAAAGTCTGTGACGCAAAAGGTAGAAATGAAGAGTTATTAAGCATGTCTTCTTTCTGAATGGCTCTTCATAGTTTCTTCAATTATATTTTGAATTTGTGTAAAATACAGCCTAAAATGCAGCGAGATAGTCACAGAATCACAGAATGGTAGGGGTTGGAAGAGACCTCTGTGGGTCATCTAGTCCAACCCTCCTGCCGAAGCAGGGTCACCTACAGCAACCTGCACAGGACCTTGTCCAGGCGGGTCTTGAATATCTCCAGAGAAGGAGACTCCACAGCCTCCCTGGGCAGCCTGTTCCAGTGCTCCGTCACCCTCAGAGGGAAGAAGTTCTACTTCGT
>Ga0065711_1037884_pt1 | contig 19386 bp, 9 predicted proteins | sample Hoacrofraction12_FD_59098 | JGI IMG/M metagenome (GOLD analysis project Ga0065711, IMG submission 59098) | Hoatzin crop microbial communities from Cojedes, Venezuela - Epithelial fraction 12 v2 (version 2) | ecosystem: Host-associated > Birds > Digestive system > Esophagus > Crop | place...
ACCCCGCGTGATGTCACATGGTATGGAATACCGGGCTCTGTTTGGCCAGGTGGGGTCAGCCCCCACCCCCCGGCTGTGCCCCTTCCTGGAGTCCGGTGAAAATTAACCCTGTCCTGGCCAAACCCAGGATATTTGTATCTTAGTCCTTCAGCTGTTAAATAGGTCTAGAAACACTTGGGTGTGTCTTATGAGTGATAGCATGAATTCTGGGTAGGTCTGTCTACAGGTAGGCTTCTAACCCTTGCGGGAGATTTATGAGCAATCCTTCTACAACAAATTAGTTGAAATTATGTGCTGTCATTTCTTCCTGTGACCTATGAAAAAAGTACGCTAGGAGTGTTTTTGAATCACATTAGAGAAGGATGCCTCATGAATTTTCTGCTCCATTCTCACTTAGATCTTTATGGATGATGTGTATGTGAATAGGTTGGTTCCCTCCACTTTTCTCTCAGCAAAGCTCCTTTTCTCCACCTACAAATCTGCTGTACAGACAGAAGAGGTCTTCCTTTCAAGTAATAGGTTCTTGGCAAATAACACCTTATGCAAACAACATCAACCGCTGGGAGTGATAATGGTAAATACTGCTGAAGTGAAGGTGGTGTAAAAATATGTGAAGAAAATTGAAAATACAGTTACATGGCAATTTGACCATAACTTGATCTCAGAAAATATATGAGAAGGTACAGTTAGAGGAAAATTACACATTTTCCTTTATAGTAGTGTGCTAGGCAAAGTTTTGTAAAAAAGTCATTGATAGCTTTTTATTTCTCAGATGCATCTAGAGTGTCTCTGAATGATTTACAGCTTTTGCAGAAGCTTTCTCCTATGTAAGAATCTGCTGCTTATCATTCAAGAGTTGAAAAATGACTTCCAGTGATAGTTTGTTTCATTAGCTTTAGAGGGATAGAAAAAGCTAGAAAATTGAGTTTGTGGCTGAAAACCTGGAGGTTTTGAGTCCCAAAGCTTGTATCACAGTCCATGTATAGTAAGCTGTTTATGAAGCTGTTACTGATGTATTGCAGAATGTTGTTTATTTGTCCCAAGAATGGCTTTCATTCTGTATGTGACTCTAGAGTAATTCACCTGTCATAAAAGCACCAAACTGTGTCCTATTTCACTGATTTTTGTATGTCTGAAATAGAACAATGTTTCAGTAACTCTTTCCTGTAGAAAACACATGGGAGCACACAGATCAAGAGTTGACTGACTGAGGAGTGACCAGTGTTTCATGATTCTGTGCTCTCTTTAAGGTGATTTCTGTAGTGTAATAAACTTCTTGTGCTATATATGGACTGATTAAAAAACTGGGTGTGACTGTAAATGGAGCATGAAGGATCTGTTTTGTGTCAGATAACTTTTGTATTCCCTTCTTGAATTCTTTCATGGTATCAGGATGAGAGGAAATGGCCTCAAATTGTGTCAGGGGAGGTTTAGATTGGATATTAGGGAAAAATTTCTTTGCTGAAAGAGTGGTCAGACATTGGAACAGGCTGCTCAGTGAGGTAGTGGAGTCACCATCCCTGGAGGTGTTCAAAAAACGTGTAGATATGGCATTTCAGGACATGGCTTAGTAGGCATGGTGGTGATAGGTTGATGGTTGCACTTGATGATCTTAGAGGTCTTTTCCAACCTTAATGATTCTATGATTCTAAGAGAACTGACACCACAGGTGGGTGGGTTGCCTTAAAAGAGATGACTGAGCAGTCAGGCAAAGCTTTTTAAACAATGTAGTGTGATGTTAGTGAGGGTTTTGGGACAAGAGGGAAAAAAAATACTTTTCAGACTTTGATAAAAGACGTGGAATCTATAAGCCTCTAGAACTTTGAATGCTTGCGCTGAAGCTTGGAGGAAGAGATGAAAGCTCCATCTGAGAACTACTATTTTTAGCTAAAAATTGTTCTTCAGAAGAAAGAACTGTTCTTCGGTACTGGCAACATCCTTTTCCACCTCTAGCAAAAGATGTGTGCAACTTTTAAGTATAGCTTTCAGGAGAAACATGCTGACTTTCTTGTTTAATGAAACTAGACCTGCCACGTGCACCATCCCTTTATGGTGGTTACTTCAGAACTTTATGTTTGTTCCTAAACACAGGTCTGATATATCTTTCCAACTCTTCGGAGCTGCCATATTTTTGGTATCTAATCTTTCCAATTTTAAGCAGTCTTAGAAGTACTAACTGAAGTAGAGAAAAATGTTGGAAGTAGCTCTTTGCCTACCAAATAAGGTCTCTTGTATTTTTGCTGCAACATTTTCCTCATGTTATAATTTCAGCTGAGCTTGTTGCTTAGGTTGTATTTTTTGCTCATCTTTTGAAATTCAACATTGAAGTCAGAGGAGTTAGGGTTCTGAGTGTTTTTTTTAAAAGTGGATTTTCAGTTGCAAATCACTCAGCCATTTGTTAATAATCTGAGCAATAGCCTGCCTTTCTTCTTATGTAGCATGAAAGACGGTGATGTGTCACTACACATCTTGTAGGGTACTGCTGTTATACTCTGCATTGGAAGTGTTAAATGCTGTATACATAGTAATTGGCAATGTAAAACTAAGAAATTGACTGTAAGTGCTATTGCTTAGCTACTTTTTATGTTCTATTTTTTTAGAAAAAATAGATAAATATGCTATTAAGATCTCCTATCACATTTAATACATTTTTCAATCAGGATTTGTGATTCTGTAATATGGTAGAACAAAAAATACAATTCAGGCTTGGATATTTTTTCTGTGTTTTTCTTCATAGTTATTTGTGAAAGAATAATTCAAGTAAGCACAATTCTGGTATTTCTCATGTCTCTCTCATTCATATTGCTGTAGCTCAGCTCCTTTGGGAATCTCAGGATTGGCAATGAGAGAAATGTCAAGTTGGAGGGGAAAAAATTGTGAATTAAAAGCAGCAAGACTATCTGAAACTAATGGAAGATTTACAGTCTGAAATAACTGCATTGCCAGGTAGTTATTTCCACTTTTATAACGTGATAAGAATGTAAGAAACGCCATGCTGGGCCAGAGCAGTATACCATCTAGCCCAGTATCCACCCTCTGACATCCAGAGATGTTCTTTAGACTAGCGTGTGAGCCTCAACACTTCCTTGTGCTGCTTAGCTCTGTGGTTGTTGTAGTAAGGATGTTAGAGGGTACAGCTCTGCCTGTTTCCATTAGTATCTCTTCTTGCATCTTTTGACCATCTATTTGAATAAACACTTTTCCACCTTACTGGTGATGTCTGCCTCCACAATCTCTTGTAATAGCAAGTTCCAGAAGTTCGCTACTGTTGTGTAGTACTTTTTTAACCTCTTCTAAACTGATGTACTGCTAGTTTCAGTGAGTTGCCTCTAGATCTAGGTTTAGGGATTTAGTGAACAATAATTCTGCATTCATACTGGCAAAATGGACGTGAGGATCTGAAACTGTACACTGGGATTACAGCATGCAGTGTTCTTGCTTATTACATTTAGGCGTTAGATTTACTGGCCAGTTTGCTGGAGGGACAGCAATTTCACGTCTATTCAAGTATTACTATAAGACTTGTTTATGTCACTATTTTCTTCGTTATGCTTTCCGTGTAACACTGCTTTTTTGAAAGCCAGATACACTAAATGTGATAGTGATGATCCGTTGAGAATAATTTAATTACATCAAACTATAGCAGCTTTCCACTTAGAGGCTTACAGTTTGTTTCTCATAGACTTATAAAGACGGTTGAGTTCACTTGGGAACTGTAAGTACCCAACTCCTATAATGCCTTTTAAATGACAGGATCTGTTTGAGCGGGCAGGAATCCTATAATTAGCCAAGAGTGAAAAAAATAAAACTTATAAAAGCCTGTTGGACAGATTGCTGACAAGAACTGTTTAAACCTCAAAACTTGATTTACTGAATTCCAGGATCCTGGGCTCTTTTAAATTAGTTAGCATTTGTTGTTTCTATTGTATTTCTCCATGACAGACTGTGTAAACGAACAATCCTTAGATTAACAAAATGATTTAGGCTGCTAATTTTACTTGCAATACTCTTAAAATTGGTAAGGCTGAAGCAAATTGGGAGCATATGACATGAGACCAAGAAAGGCTAATTTGTGAAATTGTTCAGGATATTTCCATTTGTGTGTAACAACAATAGGATATTGCTGTTAGTTGCTTATTTTGAATGCTGTAGCATCAAAACAGAACAAGCAGTTCTCGTGCTGGCTCCTCTGAATACTGGCCTTACACGATAAGTGAAATAATTTTTATAGCTAATTGACACAATAAGTGATGTCTATGTGGATATGAATGTTTGAGGAAGAAGAGGAGATCTGACTGGAAAGGTGGAAGGTGTTGTTCCAGGGAATAAAATTTCTGCAGAATTTTAGAATTTCAGTCAAATAATTGCCAAAGGCAGGACTATTCCATCTACTCAGAGTGATCTGTTGAATTGACCATGCCCATTTTCCCTATGTGTATGGTTAAAAGAGTATTAAGGTTTGCGTTCTTCCCAGAGTGTATGCATTACCATGATACCTGTTAAACCGTCAAATTTTTCCTTACTTCACAAAACACTGACTGGATTCTGATGTTACAGAGTTCTCCATAGTCCTGGAGGCAGGAATACTGAAATCACTTGAGTGCTTTTGTGGGCCCTGGTTTTGCTGGCTTTGCTGGAGAAAGCAAAGTTGTACAGTGTCTCGTTGAAGATGATTCTTCAGGGAAATGACTGCAGGCTTGCGTGTCAACTGGTTGTCCATGTCTCCAGTGCTGCAGCTGGGGCTTTTCAGCTGGTGCTGATGGGCGGGTGCATAGTATCAGTAGCAGAACTGGTTAGAAGCTGGCTTTTGAACCAAGCGCCATTTCTCTTTCCCCTATAGACACTGATTTTTCTGAACCCTCCAAAACTGTTTAAGTATGGAAACGTTGTCGAGGTCATTGCACTTTCTTATGTATTTCTTTTTCCTTATTGACTGGGTTCCCAGCTGTCCTGTGTCTCTCATGAAGGAATATGGTTGAGCAGTATAATGTGTTTCCTCATTTTTGTGCAAATTTGATGTCTTGTGATGGAAACAGTTGTATGGCCTACAGAGTACACTGCTGAAGCATTTCTAAGTATTTTCTTCACTAAATTTTTTCCAGATTTTAAACTTCCTCCAGAAATTGGGTAATACTTTTTAATTGGGGCAAAAAAAAAAAAAGAACCATCTGTAATTAGTGCTGGTAATGCAAAGAATTATCTTCTGAAAAAGGGGCTGAAAGGGGCTTTAAGAAGATCCATCAGATATTTCATGATTTAGTGCATTTTGAATCTAATGTGAGCCTTACTGGTTGTAGTCATACCTAAAAAATTGTCTGTCGATATTCTCTACTCGCTGTTTTCAGCTGTTTGCATATTATTGCTGCAGAGTGCTGTTCAGCTGTTGTATTTCAAACAGAAGTGGCTGCATGTCATTAAACAATGTTAAGGCCTCTAATTTTTCAAGCATGTCACAATGATTAAGAAATACAAACTGTTGTCTCAGTTGAGAGATTTTACTGAAAACTATATTTTGTTTTTCTGAAACTGATGAAACTCTTGCTGGCTACTGCAAGAAGAAATCAGTTACCGAGAAGCTTTTTTTTGCCCCTCAACACACCAATGCTGCAGACACTTTTTTAGCACTTCTGCAGCTCTCCTTTACGCGTAGGACCATGGAATTTAACACAGTTGTCCAGGTGAGTTTCTTGCATCACCAATTATGTCTGATCCAAGTCTAACTCAACAAATTGCTTCAAGAACATAGTGTAGTAGTGGGTATCAGATAACCGCAATATTCATTGATTGCCTTCAGCAGAAATTGGAAAGAACATGCAGGTAGAGTTCATTATGAAAAAGTCTAGACTGGAGATTGGAAGCTTTCTGATATCAGAGCAGTGAGGTTCCTGCAGAGCCTTCTAGTAGGGATAGTATTGTCAAGAAGCAGAATTGCTTTTAAGATGAAGCATGATAAAACTGCAAAAGGAATGCTTCGACACAATGCCTGTTCTTGCGACGGTCTGAGCTTTTTGGCTGGGAGATGCCTACTGGGTCAGTTTTTCAGCTCTGTCACTGACCTGCCAAAAGACTTTCAAGTGTGCCATATCTCTTTCACTCTCTGGAAACTCTTCAGAGTGACAAGTTTGCATGTGTGTGGAAAGCCACACTGGTACCAGGGTCTTGACTGGGCTGCTATTCAACAATTTCATAATTATCAAGTGTGGCATTATTTCTTTGCCTATAGTGTGTTCTCTGACATCTGAAGTCCATTCTAACTTTATTTGCAAAGGATTTATAGTACTTACTGCAGCTGTCTTACTTTCAGCTGTTTTATCTCCACTTTGAATGAGGTCATCTACTCAGAGGCTTCTCTTCTCACTGAGGTGGTGGCTGTGACTCAGTCTTTCGATGCCTACCTCACTTCCTTACATCAAAGCTACATTTTAGTCTGTCTGTAACATCAGCTCCCGCGTCAGCACTGACTTGGCTAAACCCAAATCTTCCATCTAAATCCCCTCTCTTCCTTTTTTCTTCTTCTGCTCTTGCTCATGTCCAGAAGGCAGCTGCCAGGCTGTATGTCTCCCCTTCCTGTTCCTCGTCCTTCTGAGCTGAAACTACGTTTCCCTGTTTCTTGATCCATAAATTTTTAAGGAAGCTTATAAAACTAAACTAAAGAGCCAAACCAATGTGCATTCCCTGACCTGACTGTGTCGAGGTAGGTGTGTGAGCCCAGTGCAGCCCGCCCAGCACTATCTCGGAAGGGCAGCTGATGGCCCGTGCGATTCCTCCAGCTCTGCTTCGTGTCTGCAGCAGGACGGCAGGACTCGGGACAGCCGCGCCAGTGCTGCGGGGAGCTCCGTCAACACAAGCATGAGTTATACAGACACTGTTAAATCTCTACTATAAGGGAAGGGGAAAGCTTCGGAATAGCTGAAAGGGAAAACTTGGGAATTAGCTCTGAGGAGAGGAGGTGTTAAAACTAGGGACGGTTTTGTGAAGGATGGAGGGGTTATTTATGGAAGAGTATTTCCATGCAGAGAGGAAACCTGATAGGCGTGTGAGGACACATACTGGCTGAGGACAGGGAAAGGGGGCTAGTGGCAAGCTGATCTTTCCAGACTGACAATTAGTCTGCTGTGAGTTTTCAAAGTGGACCATAGGATGTGGTAAAATCAGGTAGTTTGGGCATTTCTGACCTAAGTGAAAAATGTTGCTATACCAGTTTATGTTTTTGAATTAACTTCAAGGTTATTTTTAGGAAAGGAAGCAGTGTTATTAACTGCGTGTTTTATTTATTTATTTATTTATTTAGGATTTAATTGCTTGTTAAATTTGACTTGTAGCCACACCTGATATTTTAATGTCAGTGTTGTGTCATGCTGGTGTAGAGTGAGCATCTGTATAAATTTTGCCACAATCTTGTCAGTGAAGAGGCAATATGATGATAAAAATAAACTGTTCCAGGAAAATTACAGTTTCAGTGGGAAAAGGAAAATATTGCATATGTGAAGTTCTAACTTTAGTAATTAGGCTTTTGTTTGGCAGTGATTTGGATTGAATGAGTGGAAACAAAAAGTTTTGTTGTCAGCGAATTCTCCAGATCAACCAGTTCTGTGATTTGTGGTGTTCCTTGTTTTGCTGCAGGTTCATGTAATTACATCTTGAAATACTGAATTTCCTTCTCTTCTGAAGTCAGTACATCAGAAAAAAAATAACTTTAAAGCAGCAGGCTGAGAGCTTCTTGTGAACAGTGATTACAGCTTTTATTTGTACAGCAGGATAACTTCTCCCTTTGGATTCAGACATAATGTTCTGGAGTGCCTGGTATTTGTGAATATTTCTATGTGGAATATCAACAGCGGTGTGGAAGTGATTTAGTTTTACCCAAAGGTTTAAAAATCAGAGGCCAGAAAACATTTTCATCTTTATATTGTTCTGAAAATCCATTTCAACTTCAGAAATGGCCTCCTGCTTGGTATAATGGGTCTTAAAAAGGGAATTAAGGTTTATGGAGCATATGCAAATCTTCGTGTGGCACAGCTGGTGGGAATAACCTGCATAAGAACATCCAGGGAAGTGCTTTGTGCTGTGGCCAGGGAACCCAGGGCTTTAGGTAACGGGCAAGAACAGCGCTGTGCCATCACTGATCATCCTGATCATCACTGATCGCAGACCATCAATTCATTCAACTTTGATTTCATTTGATCTTTTTTTTAAAATAATTTTTCTTTGCTGCTTGCCTGTGGCTGTGGGCCATGTTTTCTACATAATGTCTAATGCCGTGCTCGCTTGGGTTGTGTTTAGAGCCTTTACTGGGGACTGTGGTGTGACCACTAGCAACAAGGCAAGGGGATACCACATTGCTCACTGGGTTTGCTGCCTGCCCGTGGGGCAGACCACCTCTCTGCTGCTCTCCCTATGCTGCCTAGAAGAGGAACTTCGTCAGATTGTCTCACTTAAGCGAACCTTGCTTTTCAGTCACGGTCTTAGCTGAGGTTACTGTACCAACTGTTTGCCCTGCTTTTGCTGCACAGACGTCTGAGCCACTGGACAGTCAAGTCCTCAGCTGCTGCGGTTTAGAGCATATGGTTGAAGATAAATTGTTGCCAGTTTTGGATTGCTTAAAGACACTGCATCCTGAACCGTGGCAGTTTAGGAAATGAGTGATGAGCAGTTCAGATGTCCAGGCAGGGTCAACAGCTGGGACCAGTATCTTCATCAGCTGCCTCATCCCTGCTCATCAATCAGGCCACTGTGTACCTAAAACTGAGTGATATGAAAACCTCTCTATGTGCTCACAGTGCACAGAACCAACAGGTCACACCAGCTTTACATCATCGAAGCATTGGTTCTGAATGTCTTCTATTTTCAGCTGTAACTACTGATTTTTTAAAAAACTTAATCATTACTTAATAAACCTAGGCTGATTTATCATAATTACATCTATAAATCTGTTTCTAATGGCTAGACACATGAATTTCAACAGTCCTTTCCCTAAGGCCACATTAGTCAGCATGAGCTCAGACTGATATGTAGACAATTCTTTTTTTTCCAAACTTATAGGGAAGTGTAAAAATTTTATGATGTTGCTTTAACAAGGCCCACTGGGATTTGGGATTATTTATCTAAGCCCTTATTAAAGACAAAAAGTTTTCTGTGTTTAGCCATGCAGAGCAAAGCTGCTTCTCAGACAGTCCAGTGCAATTGAAAAATGAAGAGAATTTGATAAACATAGAACTGAAATCATGGAGAGAAGCAGAAAAGATCCTTCCTCTGTATCCCTTTACCCAAAGCCAAAGTTACTATTAAACACTAATAGAAAAAGAAAAATGGACTCACAGCACCTCTTGAATTTTAATTTTCACTGTCCTAGGAACCAGCAGTGGAAAACTTTTTTCATTGTTAGAAGGAAACTACTTGTGACACTGAAAAAAACGGAAGATTGAATGATCTGCCTCATTCCCTAGCAGGAGGATTAATTCTCCTGCACAATTAATCTGATTTCTTAATGTCATTCTTCAACATCCAAATGTCTATTCTTTCTCTGTGAGGTAATTTTTACTCATGTATACCTCTGTTGGGATGTCAGTTTAGCAGCCCCTACTGCCTTCTGGGAAACTCTAGAAGGAAAATTAAACGGAAAGTATTTCATGAGATACTTTATGTTCAACTCCCTCTTGTTTTCTTTCAGTAATTAGGAAATGAAAGTGTTTCTAAGGGCTTGGAAATGAGAAATCTGATGTAAAACTAGACCATTTAATTAAATTATAAAAATGGGACCTAATATTTTTAGGAAAAAAAAATTTTACAAGCGGCCGTAGTGTGATTGGCAGAAAGTTTTAAGTTACACTTTAGTTGCTTAAGACATTTTCACTCTTTTTGTTAATCTGAGCAATCTGAGTATCCAGAAACTTAAATGCCTTCTTCGTCTCTCTGAAATTAGCCATTCCTCCTTTTGTGAGAGTAGTACATTGATAAATACCTACACTATTTCATTCCATCTTCCTTTGGGTAAATTTCTGCCATTTTCATTTTCAGTGTTTGCTGTTTTGAATTAAGCTTTGCTTCTGACTTCCGTTTAGCAAATTTGTAAGAGTGCTCCTTTGCCAGCACTTCAGAGTTAATATGTCAGTTCCATTCTGTAGATCTTTCAGAGGCACAACTGAATCATCAGACACAGTGATGTTGCAGTCTCATGAGACTGAGTTCACTGCTTCTGCAGGCATGTCCAGATCCTATTGTCTAGAGTATTCTGTCCTCAGACTTAAATTCCCACACACCACAAGAAAAATCGGTAACACTGCATATTTGCTGTAATGCCTTAAGGATACAAGTTACTACAGTAAAGGTGAATTTTATGTCGCCAGTGTCAGAAACCTTATTTGGAACTGTGACCAGGAAAATACACTTCCTCTTGTTTGCAAAGGTTCCCATTCATCAGGGCGTTCTGACAACTAGCTCTGAAAATCTGTTGTGTGAAGTTTTTCTGAAAGAATTTACATTCATTGGCAGTCCGTACAGGGCAGTCTGCTGGTAAGTGGGCTGCACAGTGCCCAAAAAGCATTGAAGAAAAAATGCAAGCCTGAATGTAGCCGGGGCTGGCATTACCATTTTTACAAGCAGTGACACTGAATATTGTCTGAAAGGACGCAGACGTATAGATGTTCTAGATTACTGATTAAGCTACAGGTGCTGACCTTTAATCAGCATGTGCATGTATTTTTACATTGTGTAGGTACAACAGGAATACGTAATCTCTCCCATGGCCCAGATAATAATTAGGTTTTGTTTCAATAAGTAATGGGAACATTGTCTTGGAGCGTCATTGTGTTTGCCTTGTTTAATGTAGAATGGGTATAAAATTCTGCTTTTTTGGATACAGAATTGGTAAAATAGTCTTTAAAACTGATGAAGCCCCAAACGATTATCTTTCATATCTTTAACTGTTTGTTGTTTGTTTTTTTTTTTTCCTGCAGCATCTGTGAGATGTGAGATTTTGTCAATAATGGGTATTGAAACTGGGCACACATGACACAGTTCTGCTACTATGTAGCTGTTTTAGTCAGATTTACCAATTTGAAATCATCTGGTAGCTGTTTTGTGCAAGTGAACCAGGTATTTTTGGACTGACTTCAATCGTGTCTCGGTGAGCAAAGGAGGACTTCAGACAGGTGAAATTGGAAAACAACTCAATCACAATTGTAACTAGAAGCTGAAATAAAATAATTCTTGAACTTGCACTTGTAATGCTTAGAATTATTATAAGAGGTCGATAATGATATATATAGTTGTTGCCTTTAAGTCTTGTGTATCGTATATTAGTTTGTTTTAAAATAGATATACTAATAAAATTCCTTGCTACAGTGGTGCAGCTTGGTTCACTGCCCCTATTTTCATGATGAGAACCTCTGCTCCTCGTGGAAAGCTAAGTTATCTTTACTGTTTTCAGCTCTAAACTTTTCTTATGCATTTGCTCTTTGAATAATTTGCTCATCTGAGAATTGATTGGGTGAACTGAAGTGAATTAAATGCCATTTCAAATGAGATGAGTCTTCTCTTTCTTAAGCATCTGACCCTCAAGGAGTCCGGGCAGACTGTTTGTCAGGTTTTTGGAACCTTTCCTACTGAACTAGTTCATAAATTTAACTTTTGTATTTGATCTGCCTTGCCACTGTTTTGAATGATGGATTTGGGCTTTTTGATTCCCTGTTTATCAACCTTTCATATTTTACATGGTGCAAAATAATTCTTGGACAATGAACGTAGCATTTGTACATAGGGAAAATTTCTATTGAAGTAAAGGGCCCTTTTATTTGTGATAGGATACTTGACACCTTGTGTTTTATGTTCTGCAATATAACATCTCATTTTGGTGATTTTAAAATTAAGGTTATAGTCTCATGAAGAGTTGTAAAGGCACTTCAGGAGAGTAGTACTATTGATAGCATCTGGGCATTCAAAACTCAAGAAATGCCGATATTGATAAATATGTCTTCCTCCTGTATTTTGATTGGAGTTTCCAAACTGTGGGAGGGAAAGGAGGGAGGAGAGAGTCTGTAAAATCATTCCTGTATGACAATTTGGTGGAAGTGTAGCCCAGGAGAAAGCAGAGACATTTAGTGGATTTTCTGGGGCTTCTGCCTAGTGGTGCCTGGAGAGGCAGACAGCCTGTTGTCTCAGCCTCTGGGTGGGAGGGTGGGCAGCGTACAGGAGATGCTGGCTAGTGTGCACATAAGTAGGAGGAGGCCCTCTGCATTTGAGCATCACTAGAGGGTGAGGGTGAGTAGAGGGAACCACAAGACTTGTCCTTTGATTCTGTAAGTTCTTGAGGTTGATTTATGGAAAAAATACACTGAGGCGAATATGTTTTATGTCTCTGGGGAAACGAAGTGAGTTTGACAGTACTTTCCGTCTGCCTTGCCAGTTACCCACAACCTCCTTCTCCGGCCTCTGACTTTTAAACCCATTGGACAATTTTAGAGATAAACAGTCTGAGTGATACTTTTCTCACAATTTCTGTAAAACAGGTGGCTATATAGAGGAGAGCATCCTTGTTAATGGCCCCGATGAGAAAAAGCTGTAGCTTGAAAACAACAGTTACAAGAAGAGTCCACTGAGGAAGGCAGCTGGTCCACCAGACATCACTAGTCCCATGAACAGGTGGAAATGCTGCCTTAAAATTACCTGAATCTTTCAAGGGTGAGCTATCTAGAATTACTTTACATTTACTGCAGGGTTACCATATTGATGTCAGCAGTTTCTGTGAAGGAGCTTTTACATAGTACTTTGTTTTTCTACAGCCCTGATGTGCACTTCTACCCTTCAGGAAGTGAGCGTTAGTAGAGGAGGCTTATTCCCATTTGCCAGGGCAGTGGCCTTTATTTCTCTACATACCTGAAGTGTTGGAAGGTTAAAAAAAAAAAAAAAAAGAAAAAAGATGTAACCTCAGAATTTGAGTACTTAGTTGATACATGCTGGGAAGGGAGGCTTTTTAGGTCAGTGATGCTGCTGCTTACATTTGATATTCCCTGTAAGTAAGATGGCACCAGTCAAGCTTTTAGGAATAGGTCAATAGCATGCTGCTCTGTGTCCTCTTCATCCATCCCAAGCACAGTAGTCTACGATTATTGCCATTTGGGAAATCATGAGCCATCTGTTCTAATTTAGAGTAAGAAGTATCCAGGAAGGAATCAAGAGGTGCTTAAAGGTGAAAAAAAGTATTTTAAGGAGCAGACAAAGCTATTCCTTTGTTCTGAGTTGCAGCTTAGCCAAGAAAACTGCATTCTAGAGTTGTAGTAGTCTAGATGGTGATGGCCATCAGCAGTGCCATCCTCCACTGTGATGAATTATCAGCAGTTGATCTGGCTACAGCAATCTGTATCTTTATTGTTTTCAGCAAAATTATTTGCATTCTGTCCACTTGGGATGCAGTAAGATATTCAAAAACTGCAGCTTAAGGCTTTAACGCAACCATTAAAGTGGAGAAGCACATTCTAAAGCATTGGCCATGCAGTTTTTACGAGAGTAATTTCCTTCTCCTTTTAGTGGGACCACGTTGCTTTGCTGCTGAGAAGTCTGCAATTACACTGTACTTCGGAGCTGCTCCAGCAATTCTGCATAGCATGGATGTTCAAGAGCAGTCGCAGCAGACTTTCGGCAATGCCCAGCAAGAGCTAAGCTCCTGCACTTCTCTTGGTTTTGTAGGAGAACTTCTAAATTAACGTGTGAGTTCTGCTCTTGCACCCAGCTAGGCAAAACTGGTGTAGGGAATTTTAAAAGGTGGTTTCAAGGAAATACATTGTGAATCTGTTGAATTCTGTCTGCCACATTTTCTTCCTATTATGTCTGCATACGTTTGAGCATTACAAGCCCAGTGGGAACCGATGTCTCCATGAGCTTGTATTCCTCAGTCAGATGCTCTAAAGCATCATTGTAACTGATGAAAATTTGCTGCAGTTTTCTGCTTTTACAGCTTCAGCTTTTGCCACAAACTCTTGATCTTGCAGATTAAAGAAGAAAGAATTTCTCTCCCCCATGCAATTACTATTATGGGTTGGCTCTGTGGATATAGCTGCTGCTGCTGCTGTACGTTTATGCACTGTGGTTTTGCTGGTAGGACATGTCCTGGGAAGTACCTGGCGGGCTTGGGATTTTATATCCAAGGTCAGTTTCCTGAACATTAAAGTTCCTTTTTCTCTTTATTTTATCACCAGTTTATTTTTGCTTACCTGGTGCTGAAACTAAAGAAGGATGATGATGTCTTAGTTTTATTTACTGACCATCTGTGCATGGTTTTAGTACTGTCATAAATTTTAAGTACATTTGCAAGTGTTCATGGTCCCATGCATCTAGGTGTCCCATTGAACACAACTCTGGTTTAGGCATTGTTGCTTGATTTAGCTTTTCATATTTTTGTTGTAGATATTATGAATCTGTAGCTCAAAAGTTGCAGAACAGATGAGCACCTACTAATCCTTCCATATGACATTTAAGCTTTATTTCAGTGATTCTTGCAGCTGAAATTCTGTTTTGTCTTCTTCAGAGACTGTATGGTTGGTGCTGTTTTGCAGTGGAATTAAAATATTTTATGTGTTTTAGGGTTTGAAACTTAAAATTAATGCTTTTGAAATTGCATAGCAGCCAGCTGGAGGAGGGAAGGCACCATAGAAAAGCAGTTGTTGCACACCCAAAAATCTTCAGTCTAGAGAGTAATGTTGAGCATTACTTTGAAATGAAGTGCTCCAAGGCAAAGTTACTCCTGGACAGGATTAAAATCTCAAGATTTATTTCCATGCAAAAAGTTGCGATATGGGGAAGTAGCTTTCTGTGCTTGAGAGGAGTAGTCTGTTGTAAACAACCATGTCTGTCTTGGCACAATATACTAACAGAGTTGTTTGGTTTTCTGATTTCGCTCTTTACCACTTTGAGAAAAAAACAGTTGAATTCTGTGAGCAATACACAGGCTTTATTTGTGCTAATAGAATTTTTGAATAACTGTATCAAAACCAATGTAGTTACATTTAAGTAAATACAGGACAGTTGAGTCTAATAAAAATGTTGGTATCAAATAAAAGAAAGAACATTTGGCCTGTACTTTACAGATGGAGATAGGCAGCTTTTCTCTCTGAGTTCCCTTAAATAGTTTAAAATAATCAAAGCATTTTGAGAAGTAGTAAAATAATTTAAAATACATAAAAAAATGAATGTAGTTGAGATGCATATGCAGTTGTCTAATGCAAACAAAACCATTTAATCTACTGTGTTTTAGTGTACCTTTTAGCATGAATTATTTAAGCTATGCTACATATTGGAGCTAGAAATGAGAAAATTGCATGTGGAATATGTGTTTTAAATCACAAAAGCATTCGTTGGAGCAAATAGCATAATTTTGCTTAAAAGGCCTTTAGAAATATTACAAGAACATTTGATACTTCTTATGTTAGACCTTCTGAAATATATTATGCTAATGGATAGATGGTACTCTGGTGAGGTTAAATTCAAATTTTCATTATAAGCCTTTCTTATTAGTATTAAATAACTTGTTCTTTTCAAATGGTGACACACTGAAAGTTCAAGAAGGACTTACATTGTGTAGGATAAAGTATTTAAAACCTTCTGAATTGTTTTAGTGGTGGATTTCTGGATAACTTTGACGAGATTCCAGAAGTGCATAGTTGATCCATTCAAAATAAGCATTGCCCAGAAAAAAAGACAGAAGACTGTTGATAATGGTCATTTGTGTGTACACAGCTGTAATATATATTTATATTAAAATATAGAAATATGCATGATTGTATAGTGATGTATAATGAATTATCATATAATTATGTATACTATATTAAAGTATATGTACTATATACCCTATATATGGTGCAACTTTATTATAAGGATTGTATATCAGTAACTTTATTATAAGAGTGATTTACAGGAGAGAGTATTTAAGACTGCTTGGAATTATAGAAATTCCATTAAATAGACCTTCATAGTGATGCACTGAAAAAATTAAGGTTTAAATCTTAGAGATGTAGCTTCTGCTGTTGGTCACTGTAGTCCATTGTAATAAATCTGAAAAATCACCTCCTCATGTAGGTCCCTGGATCACTGTCTTCTTACTTCCCCTGTTATGTTCCTCTTCTCTTGATCATTTCCTTGCAAGGACACCAGTGGGTTAAATTTCTGTTCTTCCCTTTGTTCTCTCTTGCGAGAGATTTAGTAACTTGGTTTGGGATACCGCGCAGCTACTAAGATCGCAGGGAAGATTTGCTCAAAAACTCACTTGACACTCCCAGCTATTGAGGATGAACAATGAACGGCATTAGAACAAGACTGCAGATGTTTGTTTTAGGAGAGAAGAAGAAAGGTTTTTTTCCAAAGGAATTTTTTTGTAGGCATGGAAGCACTGCACTTCTTAGTGTTCCTTATTATTTAAATTTTGGCAAGAGTTTAGTAGCTAATAAGCATGCAATGATATTTATGTCATTTTTAGATAACTGCAAGGATAATTATAATTATAAATAACTTTGCCTCCAGGTATATTAAGTATATAGACAGGTCATCAACCGTAATTTATAATTTTTTTTATATTAAATCATTTTTACAAATAGTTATTTAATTTAGCAGGTTTGTCCTTTGGTTCAGTAAAGTCACCTGTCATTTATATCAGAGCTGTAGTTCATGGAGAGGGCAACTTTAACAACATTCAGTGAACTCTGAGAGTCAGGGCTGAGCTTCTGTCAGCTTTTATATTCAGCATGGCCTTGATTCAGCAAAACACTGAAGCCGTAGCTAACATAATAATTTCCTTCAAGGGTTTCACAGCATTTGGAGCCCTAAATGCAGAGTGCATTTACCTAGATCATAACTAAACAAGTTAACCCAGTGCCTTGGTAGCAACACTGAGTAGTGCTCTAAGAGCTTTTTCATTTTCCAGTTTTGATCTCTGTAGACTACCCTAAGTTAACTGATTTATAGAAGGAGCCTGGTAAATCAGAGGTGGTGATGGGGGTGCTCTGGACAGGCAAAAAGGACTTACCTGTTCCTTTTCAAAAGCAGACTTATTTTGTCTGTTGCTGAGACAGTTGCATTTTTAAGTGAACCTCATGCATGATAGAGGGAGGTTACTGCTGATAAATGGCATTGACACTGATGGAAGAGGCTTCCTTTGAAAGAGGTGCAATCTAATGAGAAGTCTGGTCCAGTTTTTCAAAGTCTCCTGAGAGTCCTTGTCATTTTTTCCTGGTTTTGAAATACAAATATTTCTCTTGTTTCACTGACATGCTGTGAATATGGTGTTTTTCATGAAGACTTAAGACGTTGTGGGTGGGTTCCATGGCCTGATGGATGACTGTGTTTCTTTGCTAGTACTTATGTCAAGGAATTATGAAATAAATGTATTTCATGATTTTAGAGTCTTAAACCTTGCTTTTAAGGACACAATTTTCAAATGTTAGTCTGACTTATGTAGGCATTTTAACAGTTCATTGGGATCAATTCCATAATGAGCAGTGGAGAAATACCATTCTCTGATTCATGGTGAATCAAATGCGCTTATCGGAAAACATTGTGATCAATTACTTCTGCAGAAGTATTTGTCTTATCTCTAGTCTTATCTGACTAATTGTTTTCAAGTTTTGCTCCTCTCTGCTTTGAGTTTTAATTAGTTGAATTTCAGATAACATTTGCTGATTTATTTTTTTTAAAGAAATCCAGATTTCCCTGGATTTGCCATTATTATCAGCTAAACAGCTTTGAAAATACCAGTTCATTTTTTAAAACATCTTTCACATATTACTATAGCAATTTTACTTGTCCTGGCTGTATTTCTTTGACTGGTTATGGGAACATGACCATCATATCATGCTCTAAATTTCTTCTTCAAATAACCTGTTCCTTAGAAAAAGCATTGAAAAGGACAAGGGGGAAGACAGTCTCACCGTTTCATCTTTATTTCTTATGTGTTTTGAACACTCCATTCTAACAGTTTAGCGGATAGATAGCACATAGTTATTTCATATCAGCATCTAGCACAGTAGCCAAGTATCTTCCGCCTTGAGTAGAATTTTACTCTGTTCACTTTCTGTACTACTTTAGTTCAGTTCTGAAATTTATGCCGGAAATAGATTATTCAGTTCTGAAATTTATACCGGAAATAGATTAAACAGTATGATTAGCATTCATCATATGCAGTTCTGTCTCTCTCAAAATGAAAGTTATATGAAGGTTTTAATTATGTCTTTTAATCGTATGTCTGTGTATTGTGTTTTCATGGATGAAACTAATGTATATCTATTAGATGGAACAGAAGGGGTGATTTTGAGTTGTAAATTTAAACTGCAGAGGCTGCATCTCAAGTTCAGTTAACACCTGGAAGAGCTCTGACTCTTGCTCTTACTGGGGATCAGTTCCATTATCACCAATCCTTCTTCCTGCTCCAAAACTTAAGAGGTTTTCTTTTTCAGTTGTCCTGAACCCACAAAATTGCATGCACTTAAGTAAAAGCACTAAGTCTCTTAATTTGGCTCACTCATTAGGGAATATAGTAGGCTGTGAAGAACATGTTTACTTTGCTTATAGTAGTTGGCTTTGCTAGATAGTAATGTCATATTATTGAGTTTATGCTAATATCGTCCCAGGTAAACATGACTTGATTATGCAGTATATAAGTTGAGCTCCATCAGCAGTTTTCTCTGCGGAGTAACTAATGTGGATTTCCCCTCACTACTCAGACACTGATTTTCAGGAAAACATGAAACTTCCCCAAACCTAATATATTGGAAATCTTTCTTAGAGAAAATTTGGTTGAAATAGGCTAAGAGGTTTAAAAGTTCCGGGGAAAGGGGGTGATAAAGAAAAGAAGGATAAAATGGGATAAATGGAGTGACAGACAGGATGCTTAGAGTGATTTGGGTTTTGCTGTTGGTGAGATCACTGGCAGGTGAAAATGAATGATGATGATTTACAGAGGTGGATTTAATGTCCTGTGAAAAAATTCACTCTGACATGTCCTTTTCTTAACTTAGAGCATGCTCCTGGTTTGGACCATTTTACTGAGTATGTTTTGCTACATCTTAACATGCTTGACCAACCTGATCTCCTTCTGTGACCAGGTGATCTGCCTAGTGGCCGGAGGAAAGGCAGTGGGTGTTATCTACCTGGACTTTAGTAAGGCCTTTGACACTGTTCCCCACAGCATCCTCCTGGAGAAACTAGCTGCCCCTGGTTTGGATGGGTGTACTCTTTGCTGGATAAAGAACTGGCTGAATGGCCGAGCTCAGAGAGTGGTGGTGAATGGAGTTAAATCCAGCTGGTGGCCGGTCACAAGTGGTCTTCCCCAGGGTTCAGTTTTGGGTCCGGTCTTGTTTAACATCTTTACCAATGATCTGGGTGAGGGGATCGAGTGCTCCCTCA
>Ga0065711_1037885_pt1 | contig 19386 bp, 7 predicted proteins | sample Hoacrofraction12_FD_59098 | JGI IMG/M metagenome (GOLD analysis project Ga0065711, IMG submission 59098) | Hoatzin crop microbial communities from Cojedes, Venezuela - Epithelial fraction 12 v2 (version 2) | ecosystem: Host-associated > Birds > Digestive system > Esophagus > Crop | place...
ACTGTGCTACCCGTCAATAAACGCCATTTGCTGTCCACCACGTTGGTGTCTGCGAGCTGATGGCCCGAGCGGCCGGGGGGTAGGTCGCCGTGCCGTTCCTGAACCAGGTCGCCACGCCAACAAGGCAACAAGCTGTGCTCACTGTTTCTTGATTACTACTTTCTGAACTCTGTGAGAAATTTTTTGTTGTATCTAATGTATGCTCAAGTTTTTTTAAACCAAAGTGTTTTGTGGTACTGAGTCTTGTTAAAAATGAAGAATCTTGTGCTAACACAGTCACCCTTATCAATAAGACTTGTAATCTTGTCATAAAATACCCAGCGGGTTTGTCTGACAAGATTTACTTTCTACAAAACCATGTTGACTGGCATTAGTTATATGTTTAGCCACTGTTTGTTGATAGAATCTTGATTTAACTGTTCCATTATTTTTTCTGGAATACACATCAGAGTAGTTTTTCTGTGGTTCCTAGGTGATCTCTTTCACCCTTATTAAACATTGGAGTTACTTAGGCAGTTTTCCAATCCATTTCAATATCCCAGCTTTCTAAGATGTGTTAAAAATCAAAATTAAAAAAGTGACTAAAACATTCTTCAGCTCTTTCAGAAAATGTTTGGATCTAAGATATGTATGAGTTAATCTAAAAATGTTTATTTTTAGCTGATGTTATGCTGCTTTTTTGATAGAGATGATGTTTCAATGGATACGGTATATAACAATACTTTTTTTCAAATATCAAGATGTACTTATAGCAAATGTTTCACTTTTTCTAGTTCACCATTTAGAATTCTTCCATCTACATCTCCTGAACCAAGACTTACAGCTGACCTAAGATGACTCTTCTTCCTAATATATATGAACATTAATTCTCATTTCCTGAAGCCATAGCTATGACTAATGCTAAATTAATTCCACCAACTTTCTCAGGAGTCACCTATGTTTTAAATTGTACACCATTCGTTTATTTCCCTTTACCCATGTTATGTATAATTCAGTGTTACTTCAAATCTCATTTTAAAACACTGGCCTTCATGTTGTAAGAAAGAAACTTTCTTGACCTATGGATCATTTTAAGGAACCATGAGCAGGGTTCATCCCTCCTTCTTTTAGATTTCTCAGAATAAGACATCTAAATTTCAGAAAACTGAGAGTTTTTACAGAGTGAAATAAGCACTTCTAGGGGGGGATTCAACTAACCTGTCATAGACATTTATTTAACGATTGAATGAACTGCCCACTACCCCTGAGGTACCTAGGTTAGACATAAAGCTACTGAGTTTTAGACGTGTGTTATGGTGTGTAACTCCCACATTTTCTTTTCAGTAACAAACTGAACCAGTTGTCCAGCAAATATCCCTTAAGTTAAGCCACCCATCACAAAGCAGGCTTTCTTTCTTCATACTCCAAAGAGGAGTTTAGGGAGGCTGGGTGCAATGCACACCCATCAGTAATTTTTGTCTGCTAATCCATAACCATTCAAGGTTCTGTGACTCTGAATCGTAAGGATTCACACTCAACTCCACCTCTTCCCCAGCTGATACTCAGGCTTCTGAAACTGGCATAGACACAGTTTTTGACTGTGAAACATTTATCCATTTTAAGCACAGCTCTGTGAGACTGGCTGGAATACGCCAGTATTTTTACCATGTTTGCCCTGTTACAGCCTCTCTGTGCTGTCCACCTGGTTTAAGCAGAGCAGCAAATGATGCTGAGATGAATAACTGGAGCTATAGATCCTTTCAACCTGTTATTTTCACCATTTGAGAGTGATATGATGCTTCCAGTCATGGAAAAATCTTAAATGCAATGGTATCAAAATTGCAGTCTTGCTTTTTCAGCTCCCCTATCATTCCTCCCTCCCTCTCTGTTACATCTGTACAAGAACTGAATGGCCAGCTAGAAAACATTAATAGATCCTAGCTTGATGCCAGCTGGCCAAACTTTTTCCTTCAGCAATGCTGCTGTTAGTTACCTGCTGCTTGTTATCTTTCTGCGCAAGGGTCTCACTAAATGCATCCAGGAGAGTTTTGCAGGAGGACATGGATAGTCTCTGCTTGTGCTTGGAGGTAGCTGGATGCAGTGGTGCAGCCATGGTTGAGGTGGGCTGTGCTCAAGCTGATAAGGCCTTCAGGGTACATTACCTCAGGCTCGACTCCGTGATAAATATGCCTTTTGGCTCCCAAATGGGAGCTGGCCCAGGGGGTGGGTAGAATGAGACGGCTTCTGCCAGGAAAATGCTGTGTAGACATAGCCGATGTCTGGCTAATGAAGGAAGCGATGAATCACTGATATTTGATTCTCTCGTAAATACTGGTAATTTGCTGTTATTTCTGTTCAATTGAACAAACAAGCGTAAATTGCTGCCACCAGTACTTGGGAAATAGCAATGAAATCCCATACCTTTGGACAAGTCTAGAATTCAGTCAGGGATTTTTTGGATTATATGTTTTCATGTAACTTTCATTTCAGATTTTTTTTTTAATTCAGCTTTTCTATGAGAAATCACTTTAAAAATAAAAAATATTCCGGTTTCAATAAACTCAAAATTCAGAAATAGTCATGACCATGGGAAAGGAGGAAGGACACATATATCTAACAAGGATTTAAACTTGAAGTTGCTTGGTTTTGACTGCTTTTTGATCACGTAACCCAGAATACTGCCAGCTCTACACTAATTACACAACTTTGGTGGTGATAGTTCAACAGGCTGCTGTGTTGATGTCCCAGTGCACTTCTGACTTTCCTGGGTCTTCCTTTTCTGTTCTCTCTATAGCCAGCCAACCTGGGAGGGTTCATTCTTCTACTTATTTTATCATTACGATTTCCTGAGGCCTCTGGGATGATTTTTGGACCCCTGAATGCTGAAGTCTTTTAAGCATAACATTTTTGAGATCCTTGATTCTGAAAAAAGTTGATCAATTTAGGGACGAATTGTCTTGGAAGAAAACAGGCACGTGGATTTTGTAAGGTTTAACAATAAAGTATAATTTTTGAATCCACTGTTTATTTTGACTAATGGCTACTAATTTATCAAAGTCGTTTTCTTTTCCCCGAGTTCTACCTTTCTTATTATAGTGCTCTCTAGAAAGTCAACCCAGGCATCATTCAGAACCTGTCTGATAGGTATGGATTTGTTCCCCTGGAAAATATGTTTCTCTTCCTTTGCCCTTTTCTGTGTCCTGATCACTCCTTGATCTGTTTCCCTTGTTTATATCTTATTTTACCTACGATTTTCCCTTGGATAAACTCTGGAAGGAGTGTCAGTCTTCTGGTTCATTAGTGCATTCAGTTGTAATTTCTAGCAATGGATGTGTTCTTTTCCAAATAAGCTGATATTTATTAGTGAAGTAACGATCAGTGCTCAGATCTGACAGCACAGACAGACATAACTGGTAAATGTGTTATCTCTCCTCCTTAAAAAACAGCAGAATCCTTTTTTCTGCCTCTGCATTTCACTGTTGCTGGTCTGCAGCAAGTCTTAAAAACAAATTTATCCTACTTGTCAGGTTTGGTTTTCATTCTTTGTTTGTGGGTTTTTTGACCATCGAAGGATGTTGTCTCGGCATTTCACATTCCATCCTGGGAACGCCAGAATCTCCTCAAGTATAGTTCCCTAATTGTAGGACAGATATTAAAGTATTCTGCCCAATGTGCAGGAGGACGTGGATTATTATGAAAATAAGGAAGATTTATTGCTGGAAAGTATTATCAAATGTCCAATATGTTCTGTTCTAATTCTTCCCATCCGATTCTTCACAGACTATAATGCAACCTCTTATACCCTCTGCAGTTACATTTGGGCACAGAAGTCCCATCTTATGCATTCAATATTACCCTCTAATTTTTAGTAGGCTAGAAGATTTTTTGTTTCTTCAGTCAGAAATTTGAAACCATAATTCTTCCAAATCCAGTAACTAATCCCTCAAAACATGTTCTTGCAATCAGAAGCAGAGGCTAGGCAATATGCAGAATAAACACAGTAGAATTCCTCTCCCCCCCATACTCACTGGAGGGATTTGTTTTCTGCGAATCATGAGCTACCGAATATCATATGTTTATTTGCTAAATAATGAAAGGTAAGCTTAAGGCATTTCTTCAGCTCTAGTGAGTCCAGGAGCACAGCGCCTGACTATTAAATAATGCAGTGTCAATGTGATAATGCTTCAGTCACTTTGTGAATCTATCCCTAGTGATGGCATTATTGCTGAGGGTCCTTCTGAATACTTATTTGTACTATGTCCCTCTATCAAAATATAAAGTAGAAGCTTCCTAGAAGTGGAATTGTGTGGGCCTAGTAGAAGACAGAAAGGTCCACTAAAAACAGTGACTTGGACTTTGTGGCTTACTTGACAAAGTTCAACTTTCCTGTCCTCTCAGACAGGAAAGGTGAAAGTGAGGGTGTGAGACCTCAGAATGGAGATGTTTGTGTATTGCTATACACTGTGACTAAACGGCTTGATTTACTCTCAGGACTGAGAGAAAATGCTAATGTGAGCCCTTTGAGGGAAAAGAGTTCTTACATTATTGTAGTATCTGCCACTAAAAAGAAAATTTTACTGCTTTCCCCTGTCACTCTCATTGGGGCTGGATCTAAGGATGCTGTTGCATTTGTAATCCCCAGGGACCCAGCCGGCTTATGGACACATTGGAAAACTATTACTGTGTGGTATGAGCTTTCTTACTCTGACTGGAGACTCTACAGAGATAAGAATTTGAGTCCTGTGGGGAATAATCATGTCTCATTTTCCTTTTTCTTGCCACTTTATTTGGGAGGCTCTGAAATTTCTGCCCTCCTTCTTAAAGAGGACGCTTCCACCCACTATTGCTCTACTTGTCCCCACAGGCAGACATTTACACAGTAGTTCTGAAGTTATTCCCCAGCCACCCTTTGATGCTGTGGCTCTGGAATAATCTGTCCCATTCCTTACCCCGTGTTGTCGTGAGATAGGGAACTTGAGTCAGACGAAGACTGAGCAATTTGCACACCGAAAATTAACCCCTCCAGTTGAGAACTCTGCCTAATGTTTTCGGTGCTGGATTTCCTTGTCCTGCCTATCATTACTTCTGCCACTGTAGGTCAATGCCATGCACTGCTTTGAATAGCTCATCACCTAATAGGGTTTGTGCTCACCTACACAGAACCATCGCTTCTTTTGCTGCGAGTATACCTACAGTGTGATTGGCACAATGTTGTAAATAATTAGCGATAGTAATGATATAAATCCCAGTGGTAATCTCATCCTATTTAGGATACAACTACAATCTGAACTTCAATAACACCTTTGACATAATCAAACATCCCAGAGCCCTTTACAAAGCCATAAATTACTCACCTGTAAAGTAATGACTGCAGGGAATTACAGCAGGCAATGAGTCCATTGATCGGTGCTGGCACAAAATGAAGGAGAGGAAGTACAGGAGAGGCCACTCCAGAACTCTGTCTTATTCTCTGGAAATTTCCATAGTGCCTTGAATTTCTGCATGTATCTTTTCTCTTCCCCAAAGATGAGACACAAGATGAGGAAGACCACCTTGCCCTGACACTCAAGGACGGCTTCTTCCGTGCTGGTCTGTCAGTGGGTGGAAAGTGATAGGATCTTAGGCAAGAGGCAAATGTATGGTTTTATAGCCTGCAGGGAAAACTGTTTTTTAGCCAGTTATGCAAATAAACAGGTAAGTCACTTCCTTAAATTTGCATGTGCCCTTTCAGAAAGCAGGGTTTTTCTGTTGCTTTTAAACAAAAAATAGCAGCGATTGCTTCGGACGCCTCAAATGCTACGCTGCACACAAAATCAAGGCTGTCTCACCTCCCGTTCTAAACTAGCCTCTCCAACTCAGACTTGCCCTTGCATTGTCAGGTCAGGGGGAATCTTCTCCCTTACCAATTTAATTAAAAATGGGTCCCAGTTCTGTAAGCCTTATGTTAACGAGTCCATATATCCATAAGCACTCTTACTGAAATAACTGGTACTGTTTTGGTAGGCAAATCCTTAATCTAAGAAAAGATTGCTAAATCAAGAGCTCTGTTATTTATAAAATGGTAATGAAAAATAAGGATTAACTTCTTTTGCAATTAAAAATGCCACTGTGATTAGGAAATGTTTGGTATTACATGAAAAATCTTGGTGATTTTTTTTTTAACCTGAGGGAAGACAATGGGATCAGGCCTTATACTTGTAACATAAATACATATTTCTTAGCACCACCTGGAGCTCTTCTCGGTTTGGTAATGTTCTGGGACTACATATTTATTACAGTCCTATTCTGGATTCCCAGACTATTGCTGCACTTGTTATTGTGGTGTCAGCTTGACACCACTGGGACTGCCTTATAGATGCCATTGAGTGCGGATCTGAAAAATTCTGCTTCTGAGACAACAAATATTTTTGCAAGATTGGAAAGTTACAATAGCAAATATTTTTCCTGGATCTCGAAGGTATACTGCAGTTTGATAACTGGTGCCTTAATTTTAAACTGTTTCGTGTTCTTAATTGCTTGTCTTGGGTATTGGACAGGATCATAGACTGAAAACCATGGGGACTTCTTGTGGAGAAAGACAGCAAAGTTTGGTCCCAAAGACTTAGTTTTGAAATACAGCAGAATTGTTGTCCTTGCTGTTTGGATATAACTAGTGAAAGAGGGATTCATGCTGAATTTAGCAAGTATCTTTTGATGGGATAGGGCTTTGGAATCACACAGATATGGAATAATTTAAACTCTTGTATTTTGAAAAATAGCTTTAGTTGGATTATTTCTTGTGATTTGATCCAAGGAATGTTGAAGTCTGCACAACAATTTTGGCTGGATTCTGTGGGCTGTATAGTGGGCCATTGCTGGTTTGTTGAGGATAGGGCGCACATTTCAGGAGCTCCCTGCTGAGTTGTGTACAGTCTCTCAAGGTAGGTGCAGAAAGGACAACTAAGCTTTTACGAGACAAGGTGTCACCAGTGTTGTCCTCCTTGGCTTTCAGCATTACAGTTTGTTCGAAACAGAACTGACCTCTGGAAAAAGCAAACGAACAAAATGAAACAGTGTACCCTCCTAAGAACTGAGGTGTGTTTTTCTTTCTCATTTCCAGACTTTTTACTAGCTTGTCTTACACTCAGTGTCAGATAAATTACAAATGTTGGAACAAGATATTGCAATTCCATGGAAGTTCAAGGATTTTTGCTGTGTTTTGCTAGCTATGAATTAGTCCCAGCACTTTGAAATTTCCTGATTCAACATCTTCAACTTTTTTTTTTTTATATTGATAATTTTCATTTTTTCTCCAGTCCACCATCAACTGAAAGGTCCAAAATACAACTGTATGAATACTGACTGATAAGCATAATGAGTCCTTGTCTCCAGAAATCATCCCAATGACAGCTTCAAGTTCTAGCTCCTGAAATGTGGTAATTTTCTTTTCAAACTGCTTGACTACATATTGGCCCTGTTTTTAGATTCTGTGAGGAACCATGATGCTGCATTTATTAGAAGCTTTCTAATTGTCCTGGGTTAGTATGCATTTGTTATCCTCCATGAGGAGATCTAGCTAATTAGAATAGTACCAAAGAGTTATTATTGCTATGTTTCATATTTAGACAAAGGAGCTCAACAGCTTTTTATACTTCAGTGAAGGTGATTTAAAATTATTAAATCAAATGAAATAAGATTGTTATAAATATTTTTAACTAATGGGAAAAGAGATAGTTATCGAAACTAGAAAATAGATTGCCTTTGGTACATGGGAAAACAGATTTAAATTGCTGTGTAGTATAACAGTTACAATTTTGCAAAATGAAAAATGATTGTTTCACTATTACCTTGTCTATTTTTGTTTTTTTCCACCTGTTCTATCCAACTCTATGTTTAGAAAGTAGTCTCTCCGGGGCAGGGAATTACAATTTTGTTAAATATGTGGCAGGCATCCAGCACAGAACGGCCCTGAATCCTGATGAGGTTATGCATTAGAGTAATACAAGTGATAAATATAGGCCTATACCATATCAGTCAGTAATACTGTAAAAATTTGATTTATTATAAACCCCCATTATTACTACGTATTTAAAGTGGAGGACAATCAGATGAAAAAATATGACGTGGAAAGCAACTGTTTAGGCAAAATGCTGTAGGAAAAAAAAAGTGTATAATGACATACTGCTGTGAAAATGCTGTATTGGAACAATGAATACATGCAGCTGTTTCTAAACTTGAGGTAACTCTTTCGCTACCTACCAAAATTAGTTGTAAGACAGGTGGGTGCCATGTTCATCTCCAATGAATAAGCACTTCTGAGCATGTGTGGGTGAAAAAAGTTCATTACCCAGGGGCCTTCCAAGCCAGTCAGGGAGAGCTCTGGTGAATTCAGTTGCCTGCAGATTGGAAAGCTCAGGAAATTCGTTGTACTTCATAGCTGTCATGCTCTTGGATGAGTTTTAGAGAACTTAGACCTCATTCTTAGGTAATTAACCATAGCTAGCCCACATGTCCTGAAAAAAAGGATATTGAAAAGAAAACTAGGAAGCAAAGAAGTCAACACAAGCACTTAAAAACATTCTGTTGTAAAGAGGAGTAGTATAACTCTTTGAGCATAAATAGTGAAACAATGATTGGAGATTGGGGAGGGGGACTTGAATTGGAAAGACTAATATTGGAACACTATGCGTAGCTGACATATCTCTAAAAGAATGTTGAAAAACTAAGACAACATAGAACAGACCCAGAAAAATGAGGTGAAAAAACAGCTGGTCTAATTTATGAAGTGGACTGTACTGTGCAACTCCAGTAATGCAAAGAGAATGCCTGATTTTACAGGCCTAATGGCTCTTAAAAAAAAAAAAAGGTAGCTGTTCTTGCCTGAAATAAATTTGTGGCAAGGCTGGGTTCTGTGGGTCTCTGATCCCTTGAATGTTTTCATGCATTTCTGAGGCATACAATTTGATCAAACAAGAAGTATTCGTAGAGCAGGTATAAAGAGGTATTTTTTATGTAAAGTCAAGACATTTGATCAAAAGATATTTTTTGGTCTTGAAAGCTGTGATTCTGACAAACCTTTCAGATTCCACTAACAAACTGAGTTTGAATCCACAAATTGCAGATAGAAGGTTCTATATCCTACCTTACCTCAGCTAATCAGCTCTTCCCACCCCTACTTTTGATCTTTAAAAATGTGAAGTGATCACCGTTGTGATAATTTCAAGGCTAAAGACATTATTTTTTTTTGTTTCCAGTGGACACATAGTGAATGAAATGCTCAGGAGGAACAAAATGCAATTATCTGGGTTTCATTCCTCCATACATGCTAATTAGAACAGATAAACCCTTTGCTACAGCATTTACAGTATTTGTGGGGATAATGTATCTGGGAGATAAGAAGGGACAATATTTCACAATAATTTAAACATGAAATATTTTCCATAATGCACCTGTGGGGAATGGCTCAGTTATCAGATGCTGAGGCAGCAATGTATTTATGAAGCATTATTGTAAAAACACATACAGCAATGGCACACTGCAAATCAGAGCAAGTCACCCAAGGAATGTTATAACTCTTGGTGGAAAGCTATCAGTACATTGCGGGTCTGAATTGTGACACTACCTGGAGCTGCACAACCAGCATCTGCTAGGTCATTACAAAACTTGTCTGGAAATTTTATGCTAGGAGTAAGAGGACGGAACAGGAAAGAAGTGTCAAAAATTATGACCACCTTTCATAGTTTTGTCATCTGTGATAAATCTCTTTCTATAGTTAGAGGATCTCCTTTATTGTAAGGATTAAAAAAGAAGGAAGAGAAAGAAAAAAAACACTGTGAGCTGATGAAGCCTTACAAAACTTAACTTACGCTGTATTTTCTTTTCTCTTCAAATCTACTTAACTTCCTGGGATTGCTGCAGTATCTTTTAAATTAGTCTGACTGTGGAGAGATTCTATTTTACCCTAACAGTTTAACTCTTACATAAAATAAGAGTTGTTTCTTTTGGACATTCATCTCTAAATCCATGAGGTTAATTGAGCAGGTGTTAGAAACATGTGAGGGAAGCTGCTTTTCAGTATTTTTCTTTTATCCATGAAAATGCTGAATGCATACATGGTCTTGTTGCTCATAAATCCTGAATTGGAGGCATCACATTGAACTGTTAATTTCTGTTTCAAAGCAGAGCTCCTCCCCCTTTTGAAATCCAAGGTCATTCTACTAGTAAAATTAGCAAGAAAAATATAATGAAAAATGAAGGGAACAGTAGAAATATGAATTCAGCATACAGTGGGAAAAATGACAACAAATGACAACATGGGACCTTCTCCTTATATAGTCTTGAATTAAAGATGACTTGTGTTAATGACATGGAGAAACAACCCATATTCCACTTCAGTATCTGTCAAAAAAAGGTAGATTTGGGTTTTTTTGTATTTCTTTATCTCAACTGGAAATTAGCACATCGAGTGTACTCTTAGGCTGCCCTTGTTTGCCAGATCCTGCTACACTGTGCTCCTTCATAAATAACAGCCTATTGCAATGATATGCACATCCAGTTTTGGTGCTCTGTGCCATACAGAGCCTTTCAGTTCTGTCCCCACAGCCTTCAGAGATGAAAGCACCCAAAAATGCTCCTGTGCTGCATCACAGGGCACACAAGCTCTGCTCTGGGCAGCTACACAGACCGCATGTTTTTTCATGCACTTTAAACTGGACAAAAAAACCCCCATAAATAATTGTTATACTTTTGAACCACTGTGTACCATTTGTGTCCCACGGCCGAGTACTATGTGGAGGAGGTTGATCTTCGTGGATTTTAAGTCTCTGGCTCTGTTTCCTTCAGCACGGTAAACATGGTTTTACAGTTCCAGTAAGTCTTCAAATTCTTGAGAGAAATGGATCTGGGTTCGTGCTTCTTTTCCTCCTCCACAACCTGCAAGCTGATGTAATACCCACTATCGTAAACGAATGTGCTTAAATATGGTAGTGGTGTCAAGAAATAATTACTTTTCTTTTAGACTGTCTTTCTCACTAAGCATGATGGAAAAATATGCATCCTAAAATAACTTTTGGAGTCAATACAAGGAAGCAGTAGAAGTGGTTAAAGTTCTGGAGAGGTGCTGGATGGTGACAAGGTATTAAGACTGGATGACATGCAGAAGGAATTTAAAGAAAATGCTGTCAAAATAGAAGTAATCCCTCATTAAATTAATCAACATCTAGGAGGCTGATGGTAGAACATATAATCTCCTTTAAACAGAGTGTTAGAAATTGTAGATTTCAGACTTGCATCAGTACAAAAAATATTTGAATTATAAATAAAGATTTATTTTCTTTACAGAACACCTTGATTGGTCTCAAGCGGTAAAGCTGAAAAAATACGGCTGCCATAAAGAAAATCACACGTCTAAGTTCTGAGTAATACTGAATCATAGGTACAAGAAGGCAGTTACTGTAACTAATTTGGAATTTCCACAAGCCTTTTACGAAACCACTTGAAGCAGGTTTCAAGAAAATTAAGTAGCCCTAATACATTAGTGGTAAATGGCACTTATGTACCAGAAACTGCTAAAGAGACAGAAAACAAGGGTTGAATCATCTTGTTCTGGATAAAATGGCTCACCTTGTGGAAGTGCTTCATGGTGATCCTCTCTCAAGGGAGCCCTGGTGACTAGTTTGGACTACATATTCTAGTTTTAGACAGCAAAAATATTTGAGGAGGTAAACTTAATCCCTACCGTTCAATATAGAGGTACCCAGTGAAAAACACCATGTTCTGCATAGTTTGATGTATCAGTTATTAACGAGTTAGAGAAGAGATGAACTGTCTAAGATCATAACACTTGAAAGTGATGCAATTCTTTCACTGGAGAGCAATGAAGAATTCAATGTTCAGAAGTGTGTGTTTAGATATTACACAGTTAAATTAAATTTCAATTCCAATTGAAAAAAAGGAAAAATTTGAAGTAATTATGGGTTAAAAATAAACTCTAACTCCCCAAACAAATAAACCCTTTTGACTTTTCTGTAGCTCTGTGATTCACAACCAGTCCTGGAACAATGCTGTTACTGTGGTTTCTCCAAGTGCCCATCAGACTTCCATGAAGTCCAAAAAAACTCATTGCTCTCTCCCTCTACTTTCTTCCACCTTCTATTTCAAGGCCAGATGTTTTTTGCCCCTTCTCTTCCTGCTCAACAAATTGTTGCTGCCTTGCACCTCTCCTGGTCACTGGAGCTGAGTTACTGCAGTGAGTTGTGGGACAAACCCAGGGTTGGCCAAGCGCCAAGTAGAGGAGGCAAGACGTGGTGGGACAGCTGTATCCAGAGGCTGGTGCTGGTCTCTTTCTCTTTTGGGAGATATGAGAGCAGCAACTGGCTGAAACTTCTGAAGTGAGAGCAGGAGGGGAAACCTAGGCTAGCAAACTTTTGTTATCCTGCAAACAGTGCAGGGAGATCTTCTGCTGAGAGGAGGAGCAGCCAAGGTAAAATACCATGTGTCGTGCTATGGTAAGGACAAGGATATAGAACAATCCTGCATATAATGTTATGACATTCTATTAATCAAATTCAAGAATTTGAAGACTTACTGGATTGCTTGCCCTCATCTTGGATACTGTGGTCTTCTGGTCATATCAGTGAAAAGAAATACAGCAGAAATAAATGGAGGCCAGTGACAAAATGCTTAGAGGGTAGCAAAGACCGCTATGGCGGAAAAATTGAGAAGATGGAGTTTGTTTAGTCTGGAGAAAACAGGAGTGAGACAGGTCATGGTAGAAGTATATAAATCAATGAATGGTTTAAGAAAAATAAAGAAGTCAATCTTATTTGCCCTTTTTGTGTAACAGAAGAATTGCATTTCATATAATGGACATTTCTAAAGGCTCACTGGTTTCTGTGTAGCTGACAATCCTTGTGATAGCTTTCTGGAGTACTCTATCTTTGTTTATTTTATTAACAGTGTGCTTGGATTGTAAAACTTTGCATTGTAAATCAAAAGGAAAAAGCAGAAATGTTACATAATCACATCTCAGGTTAATTGTTAGAAGTAGAGAGTACTGATAGTAACCTGTTTTTATTGCAGCTTGAAATGCTTTCTGCTGACCTTCTCTGTTGTTTGTTAGTTCTCCAATCAAACACAAAGAGAATTAGGTATGTCATTTATGCCAGTTTGTACATTTTAAAAGGGAAGATTTTTCCTGTTCAGTAACAAATGATTCATACTTGCTAATTTACTTTTCTGCTGCATTTCATTTCTCTTTCAGGTAGGAGGTCACTTTACCCTCAGATATAGCCCTGGAAATGGAAAGGTGGGCCAATCATCAGTGAGTCTTTACATGTCTTTCATTATGTGTTGGTATAATATTTAGAGTAAATTACACAGCCTTTGAAAGCCACAATCATTTAATGCTAGTATTTTGATCTGAAGCCAGTGCTGAGTAGCTATTTTAAAAACATAAAATTAAGCTTTGTGGTTATCATGTAAGCTTCTATATACACGCCATTTCTCCCTGAATTAATGTTGAAGGTGCTTGTGTTCTAGTAAGGCAAAGACACAGAACAGCTCATTAAGTAATGTTGGGATGGAAAGCCTCTAGCTACTCACATTAAAAGAAATACAAACAGCTAAAGACTTCCAGGTTTAGTAAAGTAGTGGCATTTATATGAATAAAGGCATCTTTGCTCACAACACACCCGAAACAGAAGATACATCTGAATGAACTCTTTGAAAAACAGACTCCTAGAAGGAAGTTTAAGTGATTTAAGCTTTCCACAGTCTACACGAAGGCATGGGGAAAAAAAAAAAAAAGAAAGAAGAAAATCCTTCAACCTTCCTGCAATATGCCAAACTAGCACAAAGGAAAATTTTTGCATAGCTTGCTTAAAATATTCCTTAAATAGTTGAAAAGCCAAAAGCCAGACATTTGAACAGACATGGGCAAATACTGAAAAAATGATTAGCAAACATATTGGTGAATTTCAAACAGAATTTTCTTTTGTTGGTAACTTTTGTAGCTGAACTTTTTATTCTTTAACAATTGTATGAGTTGAAGCTCACAGATGTTTATGAAAAGCAAATTTTAGATCAAGAATGAAGATTTACTTAGGCTCTGAGACAGTAGAGCACTTAAATATATGCTTAACTTGGAGTCTGTGGAAACATTTGAATACTTACAGTTAAATCTGTTCTTACGTATTTTGCTGAATTGGGTCTAGAATTAGAAAATCATACTAGGTTTATGACTAAATGGATCACAATGTGGGAAGAAGCAGGTTGTAAACTTTAAGTCAGCAATCCATCTGACAGATAACCAGTTACAGTCCAAATACTGCGTAACACTATTAATTATTTCTGTATTAGGCAATCTAAAGAATGAAATTCATTGGCACATGTCACTTGAGTGGTGAGTGAAATTCTTGAATATGAAATTGCTGCAAACAGTGCATTCTTCATTCCCAGGTACTTACCCAGACTTACATATGGTTAGGTAGAAAATTATGAGGCAGATATAAAGCATTGCACCCAAATGTAGACACATAGTAAAGCTAATGTGAGCAAGAATTAGGTTTATTTTGTTCAAGTCTGATGAAATATCTATAAGTGATAAATTATTTAATAAAATACATTAAGGTGCCAATGACTGAAGCAGAGAAGCTGAAATTGTCCTAAGGGTGGAAAGAGCAATGGAAAGTTTCCTCATCAAATCAAACTGTGTTTTCCACAGTTTACCTCATAGGCACAGAAGAAAATGCTTTCTGCATTCAGAAGTAATAATCTTGGATATGACATTTGTCTATTTATTTAATGAAGCTGAAGTTTAATCAGCCTGAAGACAAACAGAACATTCAGATTTTTTTTTTTGTGAAATATTTTATGGATACAGAAAAAAATCTGTTGTTGCCATAATATTCAAATGACTTGTGGTAAAACTTTGTAACATATTGGCCCCATTCTTTTCCACCGATTTATTCTAGCTGGAATATAATGGATCTGGTGCATTTCTTAAGTTTTTTGAGTTTAGGTCTCAGCAAAATACTGAACAAAAAGTCCTAAGCATATAGCTTTACTTTTCCTAAAGGCCAATGTAATATGTTCATAGGTAGTGCAGAATCAAGAAAAAGAAGCTGATGATTTTCCCACCAACTTGTCAATGAAAAATGTTCCAGTGCAAGTGAAATGTCATCTCTTGCAACTTTAATATAAAATCTTGAGTAAATTCTTATCCCTTGATGTTTTCTGTTGGAATTATGTTTGGCATCTTTCAGAGCTTAATATCAAGGACTCAAAATTCGGTTTTTCAGTCTTATCTTGGGAACTCAACTTGGCCATTGGCTTCTCTATATTTTTCATATTCCTTCCCTGAACACTTAAATTAGATCATGAAGTACAGCTAGACAAGATCTGTTTTTCTCATTTTGTATCACATTTTGGAAAACTAGAGAGCAAATGAGATAACAAACCATGGTCACTGAGAGTTGCCTTGCTTGTTAGAATAAATCAGCTGCAGGATCTTGGATCTGCATAAATCCTTAAAATGGTGTACTAACATTTTGCAGAGACTTGCGACATTCATCCCACCTAACTTTAAACACTAACAATGAGTTGTCACCCTAGATTCCCTTTACAGTCAATCTGTTGGCTTTGCAATAGTTACTTTCAGTAGTGACTATCAGGCTTATTTAATGTGTAGTTGACAGGATTCATTTCTTACATATATTTTAGGAAGACTAAGAGTAATCTTTTAAAGTAACGAGATCTGTACCTCTTCTGTGATAATACAGACAGCTGGTGCTCACTGGTTCAAATGTAGACCTCTGCATTATAGTTGTCTAGCTTGGGTCACATGGATTGCACCTAGCTGTTAAACTTGTAGATGAAGACTCAAAAACCCAGATTATTTTGCAATTATACATAGCAAGACATACAATGGGGTTTGGGAACTACTGCATTATTGCATCGTTGCAATTTATTTTGTTTGCAGTATTATTGTCTACTTTCAAGCAGTGAACCCACATCATTTAAAGAACTGTCCTAGCTAGGACACTCAAGGCTTAACTTGTTTCCCAAATTAGGGTACCCAGTGGCATTTGCAATGTCCTAGATTTAATGAGGTATCTGCACAACACCAAGTAGATGCAAGCCAACTGTATCCTGAGCTGCATCAAAAGCAGCATGGCCAGCAGGTCAAGGGAGGGGATTCTGCTCCTCTGCTCTGCCCTGATGAGACCCCACCAGGAGTCCTGCATCCAGCACTGGAGCCCTCAGCACAGGAAAGCCTGTTGGAGTGGGTCCAGGGAGGCCACTAAAATGATCAGAGGGCTGGCATACCTCTGCTATGAAGAAAAGCTGAGAGACTTGGGGGGTTATTCAGCCTTGAGAAGAGAAGGCTGCGGGGAGACCTCATAGCAGTACTCAAAGGGGGCTTATAAGAAAGATGGGGACAAACTCTTTAGCAGGGCCTATGCAATAAGACAAGCGGTAAGGGGACAAGAAGTTAGATTTAGACTAGATGCAGGGAAGAAATTTTTTACAGTGAGAATGGTGAGGCACTGGCACAGGTTGCCCAGAGAGGTGGTAGATGCCCTGCCCCTGGAAACATTCAGGATTCTAAGACATGGAGAAACACTGTTGGCCTGGCGGGAGGAGGCTGGAAAACATACCCTAGAAATTCTGAAAGTATCTTAAATGTCCAATTGGAGTCAACAAGTGAAAAAAGTCAGGCTCAGAACATCATTCTGTCAGGAAGTACTACCTTTCATGGTTAAAAAGAAGAGAGACATATAATAACTAGGTGAATTTCCAATATTTAAAGGAAAACATAGAGATGACAATTTAAAACTGTGTCTTTCCTTTTGCATTACGAAATCTGTCCAAACTATGCACAGAGGAAGACATTGTTTTTTCAATGAGTGAACACTGGCTTCGTCAGGATCTGCAAATGCAGCCAGGAGTGGTTCATATTGTTTAGTGATGATAAGACATCAGGGACTAAGATACATCTGCCAAAAGTAAGCACCCCGAAAAGAGTAAGAAGGTGTTAAGCTATGCTTCCTCTTGAGATTTATGGATCTGGTGGGCTGGGCTCTGCTTGCAGCCAAGCACCTATTCAGCTGCTTGTTTACTCCCTATCCCCAATGTTTGCATGATGTTGAGGCTTTCTCTGCCTCTGGTGTTTAATGGTCTTAGGTATGTTTTCACAGAGGTGCCACAGACTTCACAACGGGCTTAGCTGGGTCTGTAGTGGAGCTGGCTGGACCCAACTGTGAGCAGCATGAGGCATCTTCTGGCCTCTGGTTACAGAGACCACCCTTCATAACCTTGCCAGATAAACCCAGTACAACAGAACACAAAATAAGCCTTTCATCCTGGTGGGTCTTAGTTACTTTTGCAGTCACTGTCCTCCCTCAAATTTTCTGTCAGTCCTCAGACATTTCCAGTTTCAACCTTTTTCTCTTGGAAGGGTTCCTTGTCCCTCCTCACTACTGCCAGGCACGTGGCAGCCTTCTCTCTGCTGCACAGCCACAGCCTTTTAGTGGTGCACAGCACTGCATGCTGCAAATAAACAAATGAAGACAAATGCCATCATCACATGCATTATGGTTTTACAGGGAAAAGATGTGTACAGAAAAAGGAACCCAACAAATCATAATATTTTATAACTCTTTGAAAAGAATGTATTCTGACTTTTTTTACAGTCTGAGTTAGGAAGATTATCTTTTGAAGGTCTGGAGTACTCTAGTGAATCTGCCTCGTTGCCCTGGTATTTTATTGACACTCAAAATGTTGTCCACATTGTAATGAGATCTTGTGTTTGGTTTATGTGGCAAGGTTTTGGTAGAGGGGAGGTTGCAGGGGTGGACTCTGTGAGAAGAGACTAGGGGCTGCCCCCATATTGAACAGAGCCAGTTCCAGCCAGTTCCAGAACAGACTGACTGCTGGCCAAAGCAGAGCTTCCTAAACAGTACCTGCTATTTTGCTATTCCTGTTCATACTCGTAATATATCCATGAGATAGGTGAAGTTCAGTAATGTCAAAGTAGAATCAGACCCCGTTTCTCTGGTTAAAATTGTATTTCAAAATAAATAAGAACAGCAATAAAAAAACTATGAAAAGTTAATTGAAACTGCTTTCCTTGAGAAATTGCCATATGAGCTGAAAACTGGCAGAAGGTCCATTAAATGAGATAATTATAAATGGGATCATATATTCAGTTGGAAGGTGGAAGTTATGGGGAAGCTTTAGAGCTGTGAGCTTTAGAATGATAGATCAGTCAGAGCTGATACCACCAGCATCATATAGGAAGCAGAACAAGCTACAAAAAATATTGAAAGAACAGAAACATGGTAAGAAATTACAAAAGGAGATTCAGACAGAGGCATAGCTGTGAGTCCTTTTGGGAAATACAATGCAAAATACAAAATCAAGGAAAAAGAAATTAGGCCTGGTGGCAGGAAAGTCTATGTGACAATGAAAACTATGAAAAGATGGAATAGTTCCCTACAGGGAGACATGGAAACTCCTAGGCAAGATAGTAGAACAAACTGGTAATTAATCTGAAATTGGCTGGCGACTAGGCTGGATGAATAGATTTCTTTGTAGTAGGCATGTTCAAGTCTACATACACCCTCTCAGTGAAAGGAACCTCCAAGTTACCTTATCTGACAGGTTTTTGTCCCAAGAAGGTGCTTAGAGGTTTAGAATTAAAAAGAAAGAAAACTATGAAACCCTTAATGAAAAAAGAAATATGGGGAAATTCCAAACACAAATTAATCCCATCCTTTCAGTTTTGTGTTTCTGGCACACTTTCAGTATAAAACAAGATTATAAATCAAAGAATAAGCTGATATATTATGTACAATGGAGTGCAAGCATATCTAAAATCTATTATAGGTAAACCAAGGACACCCATATCGTGTTCCTCATCCAAGTAATAATATAAAGCCTATTTGAGTCCCTTTTGGGATTTCACACTTAGAAAATAAAATGTGCAGTTTATTCCTGCTGAAGAGACTTTCTGTTAATATGAACCCTCAGACTGCTGTGTTAAGCAAAATGCTAGAGTTACCATAGGCTGAACTCTGAAGCTGACTTACCTGCTTCATTTATTCTCTCAAATTTCTTCATTCCATACATCACAAGAGCATCTGAATCCCAGGCTTTCTTCCCCAAATCCTCATTTAAGTTTTGCTTTACTGCCTCACACTGAGTGTCACAAAGCTCTCTCTTCCACTGGAGCTGCTGTTGACTGCCTTGTTGGCAGTGTTGTTAGCTCATAACATTGCAAGATGATACAGCAAGACTATTTGTTTAGAATATTTTCAGTCGGAAGTGACCTACAGTGATCATCTAGTCCAACTGCCTGACCAGTTCAGGGCTGACCAAAAGTTAAAGCATGTTATGAAGGACATTGTCCAAATGCCTCTTCAACAC
>Ga0065711_1005705_pt1 | contig 19385 bp, 13 predicted proteins | sample Hoacrofraction12_FD_59098 | JGI IMG/M metagenome (GOLD analysis project Ga0065711, IMG submission 59098) | Hoatzin crop microbial communities from Cojedes, Venezuela - Epithelial fraction 12 v2 (version 2) | ecosystem: Host-associated > Birds > Digestive system > Esophagus > Crop | place...
CGATCCTTGCATCCCCCAGCCTGTATTGATACCGGGGATTACCCCGATCCAGGTGTAGGACCTTGCACTTGGCCTTGTTGAACCTCATGAGGTTCACACAGGCCCACCTCTCCAGCTTATCCAGGTCATTGATGGAGAAGTTGAATAAGACTGGGCCAAATCCTGACCCCTGGGGGACACCACTAGTTACAGGCCTCTCCTGCACTGAGTGTCTCAAGAGAGATTGACAGAGAGTGCTTGGTTTGTGGATCTGAATGAGGTTCAGGCCTCAGGTAGGTGTTGAGCTGTTCAGGCAGTTCATCCTGGGGTGTTTCCCTGTGGTTGTCCATAAATGAAGTTTGAAGGGGAGAGGGAACTGTGGATTTTAGGCATGTGGCTTCAGGGGACAAGTAAGCATATCAGGGGCTGGCAAGAGGCACTACATGCTGCAATTTTGGGTGTTAGTGTCTAAATTCTACCCAAGGTCTCTTTTGGTTGTGGGCATTTCTTCCTTCTGTTTAGCTGAGAAAGTTGTGGTGATAAGGACGACTGTTATAGTAGGTGCTCAGAGGCTGTATTTGGGCTTGCAGTTTTAGCATGTTGTGCTGAAAATAATCCACAAGAGATGCTCAGCAAATTCTGCGGTAGGCAGGGGAGGTCTAAACTGATGTTCTGAGATATGGCAGAGCAGAGAAACAAGGTTCCACCCCACCATAATGTTAGAGACAGCAGTGTGGGTTCTACTACCTGCAGTTTTGGGCAAGACAGGATTGCTGCTGAAAAATAACAGTGTGGTCTCCAAGAAAATGGACAGCGGGATTAAGTGCACCCTCAGCAAGTTTGCCAATGACACCAAGCTGTGTGATGTGGTCAACATACTGGAGGGAAAGGATGCCATCCAGAGGGACCTGGGCAGGCTTGAGAGGTGGGCTGTTGCAAACCTCATGAAGTTCAACAAGGCCAAGTGCAAGGTCCTGCACATGGGCCAGGGCAATCCCAAGCACAAATACAGACTGGACAGAAAATGAATTGAGAGCATCCCTGAGAAGAAGGACTTGTGGGTGCTGGTTGATAAGGGGCTCAACATGACCCCACAGTGTGCACTCACAGCCCAGAAGGCCAACTGTATCCTGGGCTGCCTCAAGAGAAGCGTGGCCAGCAGGTCGAGGGAGGTGATTCTGCCCTGCTGTTCTGCTCTGAACAGACCTCACCTGGAGTCCTGCGTCCAGCTCTGGAGCCCTCAGCCCAGGAAAGACATCGACTTGTTGGAGCAGATCCAGAGGAGGGCAACCAAAATGATCAGAGGGCTGGAGCACCTCTCCTGTGAGGAAAGGCTGAGAGAGTTGGGGTTGTTCAGCCTGGGGAAGAGAAGGCTCCGGGGACACCTTACAGCAGCCTTCCAGTACTTCAAGAGGGCTTACAAGAAAGCTGGAGAGGGACTTTTTACAAGGGCCTGTAAAGATAGGACAAGGGGGAATGGCTACAAGAGGATAGATTTAGATTAGATACAAGAAAGAAATTCTTTACTGTGAGAGTTGTGAGACACTGGAACAGGTTGCCCGGAAAAGCTGTGGATGCCCCCTCCCTGGAATTGTTCAGGGCCAGGTTGGATGGGGCTTTGAGTAGCCTGGTCTAGTGGAAGGTGTCCCTGTCCATGGCAGGGGGTTGGAACTAGATTACCTATAAGGTCCCTTCCAACCCAAATCAATTCTACGATTCTATGATTCTGTGAAATCTGCCACTGGCTGTGATCCCAAGCCTTGAAGATGTCTACATCTTATTTGTAGGTTGTTCTAGATGTCTGCATCTCAGTTGGTCAAGGTCAAGCAAAGTAGACAACTAAGGTCACGTGAATAATTCCCTATTTTAGATGCTTATCCTACAAGATAGATTTTGCTCAAGAAATACTCATTTTACTCCATTGTCTGGAAAACCTGGCTTGGACAACAAGTTTTGATATAGATGTCCACATCTAATCAGATGAGTCAGGGTTCGGGTAACCACACTGAACTGTCCTCATCAGCAGGGACAGTATTGTCATCACTTTCTGTGTGATTAATTCTGGAGCAGGGGGAAAAGGGAAATTCACCAACACTCTTTTCTTATATATAGGACTGCTATGTGTGTTCCCGATGACTTGTGTTCAGCTGATTTCTAGGTATCTTTGTGGCTGTAGGAAGACTGTATCAGTCTTCACTTGAGTGGAAGGGATGATAGTTTGGACAGAGTTACAGGCAACTGAAGCCGTGCCAGAATTCCGGGTTTGAATGGGACACTTTCCTGGGGAGGAAACACAGATCTGAAATTCCCATAGTAGATTAAAAAAAAAAAAAAGGTAGCAACTGGTCCTATTTTCAGTTATCTCTAGAAGAAATCAGACAAATCAATTTACTTTAAATGCTTTAGCTGAGCAGTTGAAATGCTGAAGCTTCCGAAATGATATCTTCAGGACAGAAGCACTACTTAATTCTGACCGGTTAGTACATGTGAAGTTTTGAGGCCAAATAGTTTTTGCAAGGTGTTTGCAGACACAGGAATTAGCTATACAAATAGAGAAGTCCAGTAAGTCTTTAATTCTGTTTTATTTCTTAATTGTGTTTTGCCAATTAAATTGAGCTCCTGACTTGCACCTGTGCAGGGTTTGACATTTCTTGATAGGTTCATCAGTTACACTTTTCTGGTTGTGTCCTTTTTGCTTTATGGGAAGAAGCAAGATTGATTCCTAGTATAAACCGAGGTTGAATTGCTTATATGTTAAGTGAACCTGAATTCCTTTGTCTTTCTGAAGTCCTAGGCTGTTCTTTTCCAGCACATGGAAGTTTTTTTTCACTTCTCTTTTTTTCTTAGTGTCTTAATAGAGCAAGAACTGCAGAACAAACTGAATTGGTAGCCACTTTGTCCTTTTGGACACACGACTGTTAATAATCGTGATACACAGAGCTGTCAGAATGACATGTATAAAAAGTACTAGTGCCAAATATGTTTCCCCTCCTTCATACAATACGGACACCTAGCAACATCTTACTTGTCCCAGTGTTAAATGACCCCTGTGAAGATGTTGCCTAAATGCAGTATAGGCAAATGCAGATCTGCTAGATATCTTTCATGTTATTTGAGATGGCACATCAGATGGTGGGATCCTGTCTTGGAAGGATAAGCAGCCTTGTTGGACATTTTGACATGAAAAGTTATTGACTTTTACATATTTGATGGAGGGCAGAGAGGGAGAGAAGTAGACAAGAAGTACCAGGCAGAGAGTGAAAGAGAAAGCAGGCCTCCCATTTATTTATTTGATGTCATGGAATACTTGGGCCTCTTGGGGACCGTATTCATGCACCTGATGCAATCAGCCACTCCTACCAGTGACTTCAAGTCTGAGAGTTACACCCATCTACATCAGGGGATGGAAATGTTCCTCAAAGAATACTTAGCTCTCTGGGGCTTTGACCTTTAAGCTACTCGGTCATTTGTTTTCTGAGCAATCCCGTTTCTGTGATTTAATTCTAAGTGCTGCAAAACTTGGCTTATAGTCTACAGAACCACGCAGGCGAAGCAGAGGTAACTTTGTGAAACAAATCATTTAAGGAAGCAGCTATTTCAGTTACAAAATAGAACTGGGTTTGCTCCAAATCTTAATTCTGAGCCTTCTCTGTTATTGTTTTTTATTAGAGTTACTGATAAAATAACACAGACAAACTTTCAGGCATACAAACCCTCTTTCAGATATGAAGCAGAAACAGCAAACGTCAGGTTAAGGATGTAATTCATTGCACGTGTCCATGCCCTGTTCCATGAACGCTCGTTATTCGTGCCAGTCTCTGTCTGCTGACTCCTGTGTTATGCTGACAGAACCATTTGCAATAGCTCTCTACTGAATTAGATCAGGAATCCAACGCACGTGAGGAACGGCTGCGTTTTGCTTCTTGCTTTCTAGCCTGGGGAACTCTTTGGCGTGTTGTTGCCTGAATGCTTGTGTTGGCACAAGGGAGAAAGGAACTGAGCATGGAGCAAAATAGGTTGACACCAAACAAGGGCAGGGTCTAGGCAGGCCATCTCTCCAGTAGGCTGTGCTCAACACGAAGTTAGGATTTATCAGTATGATGTAGAGCTTGCACCTAGGAGTACTGACCCCAGCTTATGTTGCAAACAAACATGTCCTTTGAATCCATTAGCTGGCTCCCCCCTCTCTTTTCAGCTCAACCTACTTATCCTGGCTGTTTCAGATGTCTGTGTTAATGACCCATTCCCTCTATCCCTGCTGTCCTCTCCCCTGCCTTTCCAGTATGTCATGCATGTTTTTATACAATACCATAATCCTGAGAACTAGAAAATGCAGGTATCTCGCTGTACTTTCCTTTCCCTGTAGGACATTTCTTGTTGCCTTTGCACATTATCCTCTTTTCCACCCATACCTCTAAAACACTTTTCCATTCACTGCAGAAATTTCTCCTTGAGTTATTCTTCTGCAGTTTGTGATATCTGCCTGTGTCTCCCATCAATTCCAAGAGCATCTGAGGTCATTCAGAATATTTGAAAACTGTGGGGAGTTTTAAAGTAGATACCTGAAAACGGATTTTGTGAAGTGAATGTGAGAAAAATCTACTGAAACTCATTTTATGGCTAACTCATCACAGCTGGTCCAGTGGAGCCTGGTGGTCACCATCGCCACCTTGGTGTCCTGTCACAAACTCAAAGGGGTGTTGCAGAAAGGATGAGAGCTGTGCTGCAATGGATTTTATCCGTGTACAGTAATTCTCAGTTTAATTATGTCCCCATTTCTGAAACCGGGAACAGTACATTCCCAGGAATTATATTTCTGAGAAACAACGGCAGCACAAAATGGCATGCTGCACTGCTGGGAGTGACCCTTTGAAATAAAATGAATGTTCTCTGACATTCTTTCTCTCTTCATTGTAGCTGAACTGGCATCAATACAAAGGTTTACATCTGTATTAAAGATGTTGGTGATTGCTGAATGCATGATACATGGATGGCCATTATCATCTGCAGAAAGTTAGTGTTCTATGCATATAATCAATCAGATTCTGTTCATGTCAGGAGCTGGCCAGCTCTTTACAGCCCGTATCACATTAACCCTTGCAGTGGAGTGAAAAAAGGCAGAAATATTCTGGAACAGGCCAAGCAGTGATCCAATCTACCTACTTTTTGCCTGACAACCCCATGGGCACGTAGATTTGTTAGACACCAACCTAGACTGCCTGAACACTTACATTTAGCCGCTCATGTCAAGTTTTGAGTCTATTTCTCACTCACTCAAGACAGGAGTTCATTTCCTGCTTGGCACTCTCCTGATGTTCAAATTTGAGACAGTCTGGTACTGGATCTGGTCAGGAAAGCAACTGTCATCATCTGACATGCTCTTGTCTGTCTTTTGCATGATGGGCTAGTGGTAAAAACACCTGGGAAGTGGGAGGTGGAGAGCAGGAGTCAGGAGGGAGCCTGACTCTAGTCCTGCGCTGTGGGATGTGCCTGGACCAAGGGCAGAATTGGAATTCCAGATGATGCTCCCAGGGTTCTGTTGTTTTATCCAATAGCAAATTGCTGAATTAAAGTAAAACCAGAATTGAGAGCATGGCCTGGAAGGCTGTCTTTGTAATGTGCATGCACTCCAGTGATCATGAAAATGGGCCAGTGAAAGAATAAAGGAAATAATGCATTTTCTGGAAGAGTTAAATAACACTGATAAAGCTACTTCAGCTGTGTGATGTGTAGATTTGAGGACTTCTATTGCTGCTGTTATAAAGGAAATCAGATAATGTATCTGGCCTTATAATCTGTGAAAGGCCTTGATCCCTGGTTTTGCTGCTCTACTGACGCTTCACAGCCACAATGCTGGCTTAACTGGCCATATCAAACGTAGAAGGAAACAGGGCTTCAGCAACATCTGGAGAAAGATTAGCTATCTATAAACCAGTCATTTTGCCATGACCTTTTCAAGGAATAGGAAAAAACAAAGAACCTCATGTTTCAACTGTTATGGCAGAGTTAGGTTAGCATGAGTGTGGCTTTCTGTGCTCAAGTCATTGCTAATTTCCATAAGAACTCTCAGGCTGAATTTGCACGGAGCGATAGACCAACACACGTCTGAGGAGTCCAAAGATGTCCTCAAATGTGTGCTCCCACCTCTTGAATTGACTGTGCTGAGATCTGAATCCCTATAAACAGCTGGGAAACCTCTTAAAATCGCCTCAATTTTTGCAGTGAGATGATGACATATTTGAAACTAGTCAGGCTTTGAAGCTGACAGTAGCAAAGCTGAAGCTTCTGGAACTGCAGCCCCAGACCCTGGCACAGATGCCTGCTCTTCACCCTGTGTTTGGTTTATAACTGTTAGCATAATTTTTGAGTTGTTAGGATTTCAAGAATAAGAAATTCTTACAATCTACACAAGTAAAATAGCACTATAAATAACATTTAATCTTCATTGTGACTAAATTAGGTGAAACAAGAAGTTATTAAACACATTTCAATTCATTGCCATAGCTTCTCTTAAATTTTATATGAAGCAGGAAGCTGCACTTGAAAGCAGGGAAAGACAAAGGTTTCTGACTGAGCCAAGGATGTGACACAGCTGGGAAAAAAGTAAATATAAATCTTAGGCAAAGTATTGCTAGCAGAGGCATTAAATAAAAGAGGAATTTTTCTTTGTAGTACCAATATTACCTTAGCTGAATTCTTACACAATTTTATTTGCCTGTGTTAAAAACCACAAAAAATATTCAAAAAATGAAACAGGTACTGAGAATGGTGGAAGAGGAAGCCTGTTTTAGGAGGACAGACTCAAAAAAAAAAAGATATTTAGCTGATGAAGGTGGAGAAGGGATGTGAATAGTTTACAAATGTATTTTGTGGATTAGGAGAACAGAGAACAAACACAATTGGAAACTAGTCAGTCTTACCTAACTCTGAAAGGAAGGTGCAGGGCTGCAAACTGATACAGATACACTGAGGCTGAAAGTTAGAAGAACATCTGGAACCACTGGAGCAAGAAGATTGTGGTTATTCTGTCATTTTCCTTTTAGGACTAATTCCCATCCCTAACCAGTTTAAAGTCTTCATAAGTTGGGAAGGGGCCCAAGAAACAGGAAACGGAAGATTTAAGTCAGGAGGAGAACTGATGAAAACTGAAAGGACATAGTCTGAGGGCTGGGAAAGACATTGCCAAGGGATGGGGTGGGGGGTGCCGAGTGCCCAGGGTGGACTGGTGGACGCTGCCCGGTGTGCTGGGCTCTGCTCAGAAATGGGGATGGAGGAGGGAGTGCACATGTTGTGGCCACTCGTGTTGCTGAGATCGTTGCTGTCACATATCCTTCTCCTGTGGACCTAGAGGACCAGTCTGGCCAGGGCCAGGAGGAGATTGTTAAGGAGAGGTCCCATGACTTGGTGGAAGCTGCCTTCTAGTAGGGGTCTCAGAGGAAAAAATGCTAGATTTAAGTTGAGACTTCTCTGTACAGGAACAAATTATATGTTGTAGTTCAACGTGCAGCAAGGTGGTGGGACTCTATAGGAGCAGTCTCTATGGTTTTCTACTCCCACTGTCTTAAAAAACAGCCACGAAGGAACCAACTCATCCTCTAGCCTGCAATAGTACTATTACAGTGTGAAGACTTGGAACTGATTAATTACTTATAAGGTTTGTTAGAAATCTGCTGACTAGCATTACTCTGCAGTTATATCTTTGGGAAACCTAAGTCAGTTTTTTTGGCTGTATTTTTTTTCTCGTTTTATTTTCTTGAGAGGTATGGCAAAAGGCTTCAAGTTTCATATCAAGCTCTGATCACAGAAATAAAGCTGGACAGAGCTGGTTGTAATGACAGCTGCCTATGTGATATTGACATACAGCAGGATTTGATTGTAAGGTTCTTTTAACCTAAAAGTGGAAAAATGCTTCTCAGATTAATATCTTTAAATGTCAGTACTTCATTCACTGCCTAGAAATGGTGGAGAGACCAGACAGCCTTGACAAAGTTACGTGCCAGAATCTGTCTTGTGAAGATATCTTTCAAGCACTTGGCATTGTTCGGTTTTTAATGTCTCTAGGAATCAGATAAGAATAGTGAGAAACTCAGGGCATTGCAGCAAAAGCCAAATGCAAAGTTGCTGAAGATGTTTCAATATGAGTGGAAAAGAAATTATTTCCCACTTTCTTTGGGAAATCTATTAGAGTTCACACCAGACTCAGACTGGAAGCATAATTCCAACAATGTTGCTCAAAGCCTTTTATCTTTCCTTCCCAGCTTTGCAGCTAGTTCCAGTCCGCATGAATTCAGTGGAAGAATGGGTGCCACTAGAGCCACACACCAGCTTACATGTTCAGAGGATTTCTTGTTGTTTCCTCGCTAAAAATATCTTCAGGTTCTATTTGGTATGAAATAGGTTATTGCTGTGATATGGCAAAAGGCCATAAATAAATACATCACTGCTGTTGTTGGATGACCTTCTGGAATCAGTCTGAGACATCAGAGACACTCTGGTTTATTGCTATTTTACCTGGACTCATTTTTCAACCCTGATTGTTAAGCAACCTGTAGTATATTCTTAGGAAGACATAGGTTCACATATAATAGCCCTAAGTGAAAGTGGTAATTTTCATCGAACATTTTTCTATGAATCATTCCATGAGGAAAGCTAAAAAATAGCCTCAAAACTCTCCAAACCCAACCCTTGTTTAAACACTTCTATTTCTGCCCTAGGAAAAAAAGCTTATCAGTGCTATGAGAATAAAAAAATGCCCAGAATCTACAATGATGTCTACTGGGAGAGCAAGTTTCATGGGGCCATCTTACGTCTGCAACCTCTGATGGGTGTTTCTTTGACATTAACCTAAGTAGTAATAATCTGTATCTACCAGAGGTCACACTAGTTATAGAATAGTGCTTCTCCTGAGTTTGAAGTTTAATGTTTTCTCTACCCTGTTTTGCATGTATTCTTCCTCCATATTCTTCTATGATATCAGAATTGTATAAAGCACATTCATTTTAATATAAATTTAAAACAAAGCATATAGTTTTAAAATGCTGCAAAGCCTTTCTTCCAAGCAAGATGACCAAGCAATGCACCTAAAAGAAGTGTAGATCTTTACATTATTTGCCTGGCACTGGTAAAAGATTGCCCTACTTTTGGCTAGGGTTTGTCTCACCCAAATTGAAGTGTTCAACCTGGAAACTCAAATAGCAGTTTAGTCTAGGCTGCCTCTGTCACTGAGATGCGCACTGTCATGTTGCATCTTGTTCATTTTAAACACATCTAGGGTGGGATGTCCCACCCTTAGAAGCATTTCCCTCCCTCTCTTCACTACAGCTAGAATTTAAGATGAGCTTTGAATAAGCATTTAGCCTTTGAATTATCACCTTGAGATGGCATGTGATGAGCCTACACTGTTTAGGTAAATGCAATTTTAACTCCAGGGTGTTCAAACATATTACCATGGTGTATTTAGTCTTAATTATGACTAGGCCTTTTTTAAGTAACAGGCTTTAATAATGATACTCTCCATAATTGGTATTTTACTTACTGGTGTTACAGAGTTTGTAACCTGCTCATGAGAAGTTAGTATTTTTTCCTCTTGCTTGAAAGTCTGTATTGATAGGCCATTCAAAAGTATTTGCTTAACTTGTATTAGTTATGGTATCTCTTGAACGGTGTACACTTGAGATATAAAAAAGTGGGCAGTTTACACAGATTAAAAACATCTGATTTGAAACAAACATGCATTTAAGAAAAGGAAACATTTGGAACTTGTTAGCTTTGTGAGCACTTCTTGCAAATAGATGTAATTCTAATGGTCTTAAGGATCTATTCAAGGAAGACGAGGACTTTATCTTCCTTGACCTCTGAAGCAGAATGATTGGCAAGTATTGGGACTTAATTTGTTGGAAAACAAGTGATCTCATGGTTTGAATGGCTTTGTCAGTGAGTGCAGTAAGAAAAATGAAGACGTAAATCACAGGGAATGAAAGAAATTTGGTTCCACATCGTTTTATTATTGTGAATGTTCTCAGTAATGCATTTACTCTAGTATTCGCTATGCTGAGGTACAGCAACATCTGTTAGTCAGAGAAGTCCAATTTTTAATGATTGTCTTGACAAGCCACAAGAAGATCAAGTAGCTTGCTCAAGGTCACACAGAGAGTGAGATTTAGTTTGTGCTTGCAAAGAAGTGTTGCCGGGATCTCAATGTTTTATTTAGCCAGTAGAGCTCATATTCTCCTTCATATTTAGAACTTGTTCCATGTAGCACATGATTAAAGTACTTATGGCTACAGCTTCAAGACCTACTGTTGTTTGAGTTGGAACCTAAAGGACTTCTATTCAGAGTGCCAATTAAAGATATTAGATAGAAAAGTAAACAAAGCATGGTTTTGTAATATATAGCTCTAATCATTTGGAAAAGCTAAACTTGCAGAGGATAGTGCAGCTGCTAACAGCATAATAACTAATGTGCAGTATTTTAATCCAGCCGTTTAGAAACATTTTTTACATTACTTTTAGACAACTGGGAACAGAAAAAGATCTATGCTTGTATTATTTATTTGTTATTTAACACACCAAGCTGGTAATTTTTAAAACACATGATACTCTTCATCTCTTTAAAGTTTATTATTTACTTAAAGAAGGATCTTCACTTTGAGGTCTTTTTTAATTAAAAAAAGTTCTCTAAAGTGAGTATTTTGGGAATAAAAAGCTCTTTCTTTTCAGAGATTGAATCTATGACTATTATAATAATATGAATTTCTTCTAATAAAACTTTAGGCATGCGATGCTGCAGAGTCTAAAATATGTTGGATTTTCATTCCAATTAGAAGTCATGTGGCAAAATCACTGCCATGGATTGCTCAGGGGTGCAGCAGGTTGTTATGAATGCCTAATACCCATGTTCAATTCAGAAAACCGTTAGAATGGCCTTAGCACTGCAGGGCAAGGGCCCCTTTTACCGTTATTCTGGCTCCAACAGTGGCTGTAAGCAGATACTAAGAATGAGCAGGAACAGGGCAAGCATGTGTTGGTACTACCCCAACACGCTGTATGCTGTCCCACAACTATCCTGTCAGCTCAGGAGATTTCCTGGATCCATTGTAGTTTGTCTATTTTAAGATCTTCAGCGGGTCTGTCCAGTGAATATGTATTGTACCTTCCCTTGCGGCGATGTACGCATGCCTTGTCTGCAACACCCCTTGTCAAGGAGCTGCACAAGTTTCCAGGCTGCTCCCACGTCCTTCTGTTTGTTTCAAATGTGGCTCTTGTTAGTTCTATTTGACATCTCCTAGCTCTTCATAGTGGAAGATGCCGTGTGTAATCAAACCTTTCTTCATGTTACCCAAGGCTGTAGACTCACCTAAATTTTTCAGGATAAACCAGCCTAACCTACCTTGCAAATCTCTGCAATGATTCCCAGTTCTCCTCAGGATGCATTTCAAAATATTATCTACAGACTTATACACGACACCTTTTCATGCTTTCTGATTTGCTCCATTTTCAGTGTTTAACAACTCAGCTTTCTACCCTTCAGGTCTGTCTAGAGTAATTGTTATTTGAAAATCCTACAACACACTTGAGTTTGCCACCTATACAGTAATCTTTAGACCATGGTAGAAAGAAGATTCACTTTGAATTACGTTTGATGAACTGTTTTCCACTGTTCTTGTTTCCTTGTTTATATTGTCCATAGTTTAATCTTATTTTTAATTTCCTTAAATAAAAACTAGTATGCTATGGCTATAAAATCTCAGGTTCTCTAATATTTCAGTTACAGGACTGAAAAAAGTGTAGGTATTTTTAGTACACTAATATTAAAAATGAAAACAACCCTGGTAACTTGCTGTAGTCCTGTGCACTGTTTCAATTCCTGTTCCCTACGATGTGGCAGATAACGTCTGAAAAGTACGGTGAAAGTACCAATTAAAAAAACTTCTATTACAGTCATAAAGCTTATCCTGCTCAAATGACTTACTTTTCTCAGAATCAGAAAATTAAAAATAATTTTAAATGCACTATTTTAATTTTAAGGGTAATGTTGGCAGCCTTCCTCCAGGTTCTGCAAAACGTTCAGCTTCATCACATCTCAGGCGGTGGTGAGGTGTTTGGCGCAAGCACCAAACAGGTTGGCAGAAACAAACCCTAACTGTCCTTGAGCATTCACTACTGCACTTGTGTCTGATCACCCAGTTTCCTGATGTGTTTCTGTGCAAGAACATGCAGAACGACAACAGTGTCATTACAGGGTGGACGAAGAGGACGAAAGACAGGGGCTCCTTAATCCAGCACCAAAACTGAAAAGATGCATGTGCAAATGTAGCTGTGGTAATGCAGAATATGTTTTTAAAACAAAAGTTGCCTGCCTCACTTTATCTGCTTCGACACATAGGTGCTGAAAAAATAGATGTCAAAGGACTGGGAAAACTGTGTAAGAGTCTCTTACGTGTAAGAATCTCTTACATCAGAAAGCAAGAGGAAAGAAAGTATGGTATTGAGTACGCACTGCTGGGGAAAGTGATTGGCTCGAGCAGTGAGAGGCAGGATGACTCGTGTCCAGAACTCTGCTGAGGTACTCAGCTGGCCAAAAAGAAAATTTGTTGTACTTCTGGTAACAAACAGTACTGCCAGCCTCAGGCATTCCAGAATCATGAATCACAAGATTAAGAAGAAAAGGAGAATTTTTAGAAACAGTACGCATTTGGAAATACTTGTATCCTGTTTTTTCAATCTTTACTGTACGTTATGACATATTTTCAAAGTTTTCTTCCACATCCATAAGGAATAACAGATACTCTTAAAAACTGAAATTTTTGCCAGATAACATGACTTCAAAAGCTTGGGCTTTGTGGAAACTGCTGGCTATCAGAAACTTTGATAAGACATTCAGAAGGGTTAGCAACAAAGAATAAAAGAATGGGTAAATGAAGTAGAAAGCCTTCAGAAAGATTAAACTGCCTCTCTGAGCGAGTTGACTAGCACTGTTACTGAAATTCAAGTGAGGCTGGCCAGATCAGAAGAGATTGTAAAGATTTTATTGATTAACCTTTTGCAAGGAACACACATCTCATTTCTCCTGATAAAACAGAACAGGCTCCAAAGAGCAAAATGTGGTGATTTAGAAAATGCTCAAAGGAGAAGCAATGACAGGCTTTACGGCATTCCTGAAAATGCAGAAAATAACAAAAATGTGGGAATGCTGCCCCTGTCACTTACACCATCCTTGCATTTTGATAGTATTGTATAGAAACCTCATATGGCAGGGCACAAANANCCTCAGATCTAGCTAAGATATGTAACTTTCTGTTTCCAGAATTATCAAACTCAGCAATAATTTTTTACAGGCAGCTGGGAAGAACAATGAAGAGCAGTATAAGAATAAAATTATCCATTTTGATGACAATTACTACCCCGAAGTTCAGAAAATTTGGAGGCATGCTGGAGCTAAGCAAAACCAGCTTAGGAAAAGGGATAAGGCCCTTAATTTCATAATCATCACAAGTAAGATGGGTATTATTATATAAGAACAAAAAGTCCGAGAGAAGCATTGCCAATGCTTTACAGTTCAGGCATTGTGACCCTTCAAAGAGAAGCAGCAGGAGGATGAAACATCCAGTCTACAGTAATTAGACCTACATCTCACTTTACAGCAAATTCACCTGGATTTTGCTAAGAGGCAGGAGGCTTGACGTGCATCAAGACTGCAGAAAGGGAAGCAGAAGGAACGAAATGAAATATCAAGTCCGGATGCACTATTATGTCCAAGGAGCAAAAAGGACACCCAGGGGAGGAAGTGTAAAGCTGCCTTTTGCTGGGATGCAGTGTTCCTGCATCCAGACCCTTGGAGGAACTTCCAGCAAACTTAAGTCTGTTTGGGGTTATGTATTATCTGGCAGTGGGCTCAAGTGGGCTAAAGCAGCTGGGGATCAGCTCAGAGAAATACTATCTCCTGTGGAAGCAGGAAGAAGAAGAAGGGGAAATTCTGAACCTAAATTCAAATTTTCTAGCAAGCATAAGAGGACTCCTCTACAGCTATATGATTCCCTTGCAGGCTGGCTATGTCAGGTTTAAGAGCAAAATCTTTGGGCTGTGGAGCCACACCATCAAAATAGGCAACAAACTTTATAAGCACCATGTTCTACACTGTGCTACTACAGTCGGTTTAATAGGCAGATGTCAAGGAGGGATATTATGGATACTAGGAAGGGAAAGAGGTGACAGGATGAAGGTATTAAAAAGGCAAGGCTGTACACTGGGTAAAATGTGCAAGGAACTACTGACAGAAGAAGGAGCAATTCGGCAGAGGAAAATACAGGCTAAGTCAACCGCAGCTATTTCACACTTGCCTTCTTCCTCACCGTCTAGTTCTTACTCTGAAAAGTAAAAAAATTAGCAATAATGTAAAATATATTGCAACATTCTGAGCTGTTTCTTTTTCCTTCATACTTTTTAATACAAAGCAAAAGTTGGTTGGGGAATTTTCTGGGAAGGCAATTCTTTGCCTACTGTGGCTGTTAAAAATAGTAGTTGTATCTCTCAGCCTACTGATTTCTGAAGCAGAGAGCTTTTCTGCCCAAATAAATTTGAGTTCATGGACAACCGGTTTAAGTTACTTGTTGATCCTAGATGAGAGTTTTCACCAGGTCGGGATGGCTCTATAACCAGAAAAGTGTAATGATAGCTGGGTTCTTTATTGCACTGTGCTGGATCCATCTGTATTGTTGTATCAGGAAGCTAAATCTGGAACTAAGAGTTTGGCTCTTTTTCTCTCCAGTCTCCTCTTTCTTAATGCCTTTGCCTCCAGAGATAGGTTTGTACCTACACCTTAATGAACACCGCAGCCTTTCTGTCCTTCTTGCAGCACAACAGTTATGGTGTTGTATCTTCTTTACATTAGTTTCTTTTTAGGCATGTTAATACAAATATATCAATTTGTATAGGATTTTGTGACTTGGTAATGAAGCGCAAATATTGAGCCTTTAAAAAATGACCTTTAATGTTTGTAGGTTTGTGGTGAAAGAAGCTTTCGATAGTATTCACACAGAAACAGTTTAAAGGGCTGAACATCACGGAGCAGCTACAGTGTTAGTTGCTGATTAACCTCTCCGAGGACAGACTCCTAAAACTCAGATGCTGGGAATGGGAGAAACGTGTGAAATTTGGACAGCAGGTTGTGGGCTAAAACTTCTGAAACTCCTCAGCCATGCTGTAATTAGTTACAGTGGTATGAACACCAAATTAGCTGTGCACTGAGCTCAAGACACAGCCAAGCAGCTATAGCGACTTTAGAGCTGAATAGATTCTGCTTTGTTCAAATATAGCTAGTACAAGCAACACATCTGCTGATGGTTAAAGAGCCCTCAGTGTGGCTGGGAGACAAAGTATTGTAAATTGTACGAGCAAATTATTGTTGGCTCTGTCTGTTACTATGACAGTAATGGTGTGTAAAATATGAAGCTATAGCCAAGGTCAGGATGGACAGTATCTCGGTGAGTAACATACTAAGGTATAACTTTCAGTGTCATTCTGGCCAAATATAAATTTATGCTTACTGTGTCATTTAATGTGGCACATCTTAGGTCTCTGAAGACAGAACAGAAAACCATGCTGGCTTTAATTCTCCGTTGATTTATTTAAAGATAAGAATAGATACAAGTAACCCTGTATAGATAGCTATTTCATATGGAATATTTACCCCTATTCTGTACAGCCTTGTCATAACAGTGCAAAATGTACAGAGGCATTCTTCTTATGTGAATTTAACAGATGACATAACTTATTGGTGCTCAGATTTGCTTGTATCTGAACTGTCAGAAATATGAGATCATCCTTCTTTTTTCCTGCTTAAGCTGACCTTTTCCTTTAGAAAGTATTTTAACCATAATTTCCATTACAGTCCTGCTTTAGGCATTACGTACATGCACAGAAAAGAACATTTTAAGAAAAGAACACTTTCATCCCTCTCTCCAAACTTGAAAACACTACATATCCTGATATTCCACATCAGGTGGAAAAGTAAATAAAGAAGAGAAAACGAGGTAAGCAGGCAACTAGTTATGAACAGTGTAATAAGTAATGGTCTTAGCAGCCCAATTGAGAATCACCAGGCAGAATTGACCTAACTTGCTCCATATATTATTTGCCTTACTTATTATTACTTATTATTTGCCTGAAGGCATGTTCAGTTGCTTTTAATTTCATTACCTCAGCCTAACAGTTGTTTTGGTTTAATTTCAGCTGTAGTAAGTTTAGTAACTCATCCAAGGAAAGCAGAGCAGAAGGGTGAAAGCTTGAGCAACTTGATCACAAATTGCTGAATCTTGTATTTGAATTCTGGAATGAGGATTTAAAATGATCTAGAGCTAACCTGTTCCTGGGCTAACCTGAATAACTTTGGGGCAACCTTGTCAGCGCTGAGCACACAAACACCAAGACAGGCCCTGAAAACCACAGGCTTTGCAGTGTGATGGTGGGGATCACCACCTTGTTCTTGCAGGTAGTTTTACAGAAATTCAATTTCCAGATTGAGTAGCATAGGAACTTTGTTGAAAAGCTGCGCTTTTGGTTTAGCAATGCATATTTTTTGGAAACACAGCAGTGAATTCCAACTGAGATTGTTCTCCACCTTAATTTCTTGACATATTATCTGACGCCAGATGCCAGAGGACAAGGAGTGTTGCAATGCTGGAGAGCTGACTGGCCTAACAAAATGTCATGTTACTGTTTGCTTTGCATGTGGGTGAGGCTGAGTTCGTTCCTCACATCATCGTCTGGCTCACTGACTTTTCTCGGTCTGGAGTTCTCCTTAGTTACGGGCCTTCCAGCAGTCTTTCTCTCTTGCGTGTTTCCTTGAAGCATTTGAGTCCCTAGGTGTCTGCTGCCAGGCTCAAACCTCTTAAAGAAGGGCTAGTAATCCTACAGGACTTCATGGTATATATTGTCCCCCATCCTCTTTTTTAGCCTCAGAGCTCCTTCTTGGATAGAATCAAGCTTCTCCATTCCCAATTAAACACCAAAGGCCTGCACAAGTCCAGCCCTGCCTCTCATACATTAGATTGTTTGTCCAGGCTCCCTCTTCCTTAATGGTCTCAAAGTGATCTTCTGATTTCTTCTTTTCTCACTTGTGGCTTCAAGCTTCTGTGGAAACTTGTTATGATCCGTCTGTCATTTATGCTGATTTTTCCCCTTCTTCCTACTTTCTGCTGCCTTCCTCTGGTTGCTCCCTCTCTTTTGTCCCTTGCCCCCATACTTCTCTCGATCTCCTGCTGTGGCTGAATGCCTCTTTTCTGAGGTGCCAAGTCAGGATATTGTAAAAGGCTTTTAGTTTCTTCCTATTCTTCTGATGCATTGCCACCTGTAGTCCCTCTGTGGTCCCATATGCATCTGTGGTCCCTCTGGGCTAAAGTGGTAAGCAGCAGGCAATGTTGTGGACAACACATGTTGGTGAACAACTACAATATATCTAAAAGCAGCTGATAAGACCAGCATAATGTCACATTTCTTACAGTACAGTGGCCAGAATTCCCAAATGAAATCCTTAGATTCTCCACCCTTCCTACCTTTTCTGTCAGGATACATCACCTCCATCACCTGGTGATCCTCATGCTTGGTGGTGCTCCTCTGATGAACACCTTGCAGTCAGCCAACCCAAGAAGTGTGTTCAAGCCACATCCAGCCCAAACCAATGCTACGGAGGTCAGGACAAAAAAAAGCAGCAGTCAGCACCACTTTACAAATATGGTGTTATTCACTGCTAGGGAATGGGAAACCTAGGGCAGTTCTTCCCTCAGAAGAATAATGAAGGAGAAGTGTATTCACCAGCATATGGTAGTAAGGAGCAGTTTCCAATCTTACTTTTGAAGCTGGGCTGCTGTGTAGAAATAAATGTAATTTTCATGGACCTTGACAGATGACTTTGTATCCACATAAGTGAGTGCTACTTGGGGGAGACCAGAGCTGGGCTCTAGTCAGTTCTTTTAGGGCTGTTTATGCTATTTTACCCAAAATTAAAATCCCATATGAATAGGGTAACAGATATTTCTCTGTGGCATTTTCTGTTGGCTTCCCAGTATGGTCCCAGTTATCAATCTAATCTTCGTCTTTCTGATAGTCCTGTGCACCATGTAGGGAGCACCAGTGACTCTTCAGTGCTGTGGTTTTGACACTAATGGCCATGAAGTGTATAAGATAGCCATTGCCATGCTTGTCATCACTTGCCAGCATCCCTTTGTGGTTCAAGCCCTGGGTGTCTTATTAAAATAGTGAGCAAAGAGGTGGAGAGGGCCGCAATCAGTCTCCAGTCCTCAGAAAGAGGTGTTTTCCTAACAGTGGTCCCAGTTTCTCTCATGAAATGGAAGGTGTCCTCCTCCTCACCTTTGCAGCTCTGCCCAATCAGCAGCTTCTGCTCTTTGGTTTTATTTGACTCAGATGTTCTCAGTTGTCAGTTGGTCCTTCCATCCCAGTGACTGAATCACAAGGCAGACTGGGGCTGTGTGTGACATACCGAATGGTATCTCAAGAGGTAGTAAATACAGGCTTGTTTATTCAAAGGAAAATAAATACAAGACAATGAATAAAATTCATTGATATTTTCGGTTAAGAAAATAAGTCTAGTGGGATTTATATGAGAAGTAGATTTTTTTGTCCATGTCTATGCTTAAAAAAAGTGCATGGATGCCAGAGTTCCAGGTATTTTTTTAGGATAAGTTCATGAATTCTTCAGATGCAGCTTTGAAGCTTTTCCCAACCTTTTGAAAGTATAAGCAATAAAACTGGGTGTGTTCAGTGCCTCAGATGGAATCTCCTAGACGTAAAATCCATCTACTAAGGTGTTTCATATTTTCTAAAAGCCAAAATCGTGCAAACTGCAGCCCGAACTACGAGGTGCTTGTTAAGCGTAGGCAGCAAACAGTGTCAAATATTCTTTAGTCTGCCTTTCATAATCACTTGTTGGCTCCACTCCTGCACGACCTCCTACAAAGAAGTCTTGGCCATGTTCTAAAATAATACATTTATCCATCACCGGCAAAGGCTACAGCTGCAGCCTGCTGTTTGTGTGAGGTTTAAACACCAATGGAAAGGTCTTTTAACTTCTCTGAATTCCTCATTAAAATGCTGGTGTGATTTTCTGCAGTCACCTCAGCTGAGAGCAGCAGTCCAACAAAGAAGCACTGGAAGAGATTGGCATTGTATGTTTCTCTTTGAAATGTGGCAAACCGAGGAATAAACTTGGATCCTCCATCAGGAAAAACTGGAGCAGCAAAAGTGCTTTCACCACTAGCTGCTGTGGGTAGGGATTCTGTGGAGGCAGCTCTCCAGCAAGGAGCTGGTGATGAGAAGTTCAAGGAAAGGCTGCAGTCTCAAAACGCTGTCTTTGTGGATGCTGTTGTCTTCTTAAAAAAAAAAAAAAAAAA
>Ga0065711_1006840_pt1 | contig 19385 bp, 6 predicted proteins | sample Hoacrofraction12_FD_59098 | JGI IMG/M metagenome (GOLD analysis project Ga0065711, IMG submission 59098) | Hoatzin crop microbial communities from Cojedes, Venezuela - Epithelial fraction 12 v2 (version 2) | ecosystem: Host-associated > Birds > Digestive system > Esophagus > Crop | place...
GCATCGGGTGGGTGATGCTAAAGCTTGAGACCACTCTTAAATTTCAGTGGCAGAGATTTGGAGAGAACTGGCTTGGAATAGCCTGGGGAGGAGGAAATATGTCCCAGAAATATGTCCCAGGGATTTCCTTCCCTGAGCGCTTGCAGCTGGGCTCTGCCTGGTGTGGAGGAACAAAAAGAAAGGCTCCATCAATCTTCTGCTTATTAAATTGGCATGGCTAATATATTTTGCTAAAAAGTGTTCATCATGCTGTTTAAAACAACCAGGTTAGAAATCTACCGACAATAAATGAAGATTTATTGTTTTAGGTGTCGTTGGGGCACCTAATACAGGTTTGGAATACTAACTGGAATTTGTGAAAGGGGAAAAAAAATGTCCTGGTGCCATTTAATTAACTATCTGGCCAATATTTCTCCCTTTTTATTGAAAAATCTGTAAGTTGCAGTTGGCTTCAAGTGTGCTCATGTACAACTCTGCCAACAGTTAGCAAATAAACACATTAAAATATAGAAAGCCTTGTACAGGTCCATGTGTAATAGATAAATCATACCTTTAACTGCAGAGCAAACCAGAATATCGTAATTGCCTTTTGTAATTAAAAATCAGTGATTAGAAAAAAATAGCATTTATTGTATGAGCGTGGTAGGAATATCTCTTGGTGAGTCTGTGTGGGATAACTAAGAGATCAGGGCAAATATGAGCAGTGTTTCCCTTTAAATTTAAGGCATACTAGTAGCCTGATGTAAATAACTTATTTTATGCCAGTAACAATGCACAGGGATTTTTATTANNTATTCTCTCTATNAGGAATAAAATAACCTAATAGAGAGAATTTTTATTTTATTATTGTAAGTGACACTGTAAGCTGTGGTCAAAATACAGGAGCTGCAAGTCTTAAAATTTCTGTAAGAGTTTGAATCAAGTTTGTGGATTAATGCCTTACATGTTTTAATGAAGAAAAAAAAATACGGAGTATGTTGGTTTTTTTAGAGACCCAAATTAAATAAACTTTCATGTAATTTGACCAAGCAATCTTGAGAGAGAACAGTACAAATTGTGAGTCTAACTCTCTCTAGGATGCCCCCGAAGTTTAAACTGGAAGTTTCGGTGCTTTGCTGGTGGTGGTCCCTCTCCTGACTTCCCTTGGGCGTGCAGCCCCGCCAACTCCAGGGCTGCTGCAGCTCCCTGCCCCGTATGGAGGTTGGACCCACTGTTTGGGGAACTGCTAGCCTGAAAGGAAAATTCTGGATTTGTCACTTGAGGTCAAAGGACTGGCATTAAATTAATAGTTTGGGTTTTAGCTTAAAATGCTGCAGACAGCATTTTATGGGCACAGAACGTGTAAAGCTCAGCTTTTCTGTAACATCTACCAAAGGGGGCAAATCTAGCCTGTCTGGTGACACATTAATGCCATATCAAGCGGCTGTGTTTTGGGGAGGTGGAGACCAAGCCTGGAAGAGTTGAAAAGACAACTAAAAGAAATCTGAAACTACTGAGCTGGAGCTCTTGCAGTTTGTCTGGTCAGGCTTCCAGTGGTAGCTCTCAGGTTGAAAGGTTAATGACTCCTTTACTAAGCAGTGCAGTTTTCTTTCATTTTTCATTTATAATTATCTCCAATCCTTTAAAAAATAAAAGGCCCTTCCAAAATGTATTGTACTTAAGTGTTATTGCTGTCAATTAAAGTTATTAAATTACAGATCTTTAAAAGTGAAATTCAAGTACGTATGAATATATTCAGTTTCTGCGTAGCCACTCTGATAGAAATGACATGTATCTTATCAAGGCAGCTCTGGACTTCAGCAGATGTTTCTATCCACGGATTGAAATGTTCATTTGAACATTCATTCATTTTGTGGGGTTTCTGGGGGAAGGACCAACACCAAAGGAAGAGCCTGAAGGATGGCAGAGTAGGGGCATGGAGCGGATCCAGCTGCAAAATTAGCCAGGGGTTAGGAGCTGCTTAGTGTGAGAGCTGGAGAAAGTTAGGGTGAGCAGATGAGATGGTGATGCCTTGTATGTAGGGGTAATAAAAGATAAGAGGAGACACATCTTTAGCCCTGGTTAGAGGGGTGATGAGGAGGAAAGAGGAATTGCCAGTAACTTTCAAATCGTAGGCCTGAGAGACTGAAATACTGGTGGTGGCTTCAGGGAATGGAAGATGATGAGGGCAAAAGCCAAATTTTTTGCAGCCGTTTGATGTGGTATTTGTGTTCGTGCTCCTTTGCGAATTCCTTAAATTAGCAATTTCACTTTTCTGCAAGTCTGCTGTACTTTGACTCGTAACTGAATTAAGTCCCATTATAAATGACATCTTTCCAACAGTCGGAATACAGGTTAGTGCTCCCAAGAGGGGTGCTTTAATGAGGTTGTTGCTATGACAGCTCAGCTTCAGGCTGCGCACGTGCCACTTCGAAATACCCTCTCTCCCCTCAAATATTACAGCAACTTCTGTGAGAGTATTTTAAAACTTCCCTTTTAGCAGAATTTACAACCAGCACTTTGTATTTCTGTTCTCCCAGTAATGCAGCTGAGGCTTTGACAGTCCGCAATGTTTATTTCTGCTTTTATTTCTGAAGTGTTAATAGTAATGCATGGTTTGAAAAGTTGAAGAGACAACAAGGTGTTAACTCTATGGTGATTTCAAAGGATGCTCTATGAATTAAGTCAACACATTTACAGAAAGAACAGGCACATAGACTACAGTGTTTAGTGGTAATGTATGGGGCCTGTCTGTCTTAAATTCACATCGGAGAACTTCTCAAGGGATGGAAATAGTTCATTACACACTGTGGCAACTGGTAGGAATCCAGGCCTCCCCATTACAGTGCTGGTGGGTAGGTGGGTGCTGTGAGTTGCCACTTCAGAGGAGCTGGCTGGGTTCTGTGGCTATGCTGTATAAAGTCTCTTGATCTCAAAGATGTTAAATCACATAGTGGCATCTTTCAGAGGACTTTCAGTGTGAGTATGGTGTTTACCTCTTGGTAAACCGCTGTGGAAGCCAGCAGTCAGGGTTTGCTTCTGCTGCCTGCAGTGAAAAAGGTGTCGGCCTTCGGGATGCCTGGGCAGGCACTGTGGTTGTATTTGCTTTACTACTGCTGCCTGTCTGAGCCGTGTAGGCTCCCTGGGTAGGAGAGGAAGAAGCCTTTCCTTGGAAACAGGTTCACCCTATCTCTGCCTTTCTCCACTGGCTCTGTCCTTGTCTAATACCAACTTTTGTGTGGTTAAATATGGGTAACGTAGTTCCAGTCACAAGGCTTTGAACCTCAATACAGTCCAGAATAATGTTGATACTAGTATCTGTGTTATTACATGCAAACGTTGGTGCCAGCCTTTAGGAAGGGTGGTGGCAGAGTAAGCAGTCACTAGAATATTTCTCTGTTGCTTGTTTATGAAATAGCAAAATGTCATGCTTAAATGCGGATGAGCAGCTCTGAAATGTATTTGTGCTGCCTCGGAGTTTTCCCATTGCTTTGTAGGCTTGGGTTACTATTTGTTGTTCAATCTCCTCTACCTTCCAGGCTTTGAAAGTGAGTCTTTAAATGTAAGATTTCGACATACAGAAAGGAGTCATATTCAAATCTGACATGACTTATATAAATACTGCCTTAAACCTTGGCCTGGATGAAAAGGTTTATTGCCTTTCCATAGGTGTTCTGTTTTCTTGTGTGCTTAGCTGTGAATTGCTGCAGTCGCTTCTCATCTGACATGTGCCTCTATGCACCGGTGGGTGCTCTGCCACCTCAGTACCTCTTGGGAACAAACTTCTTTATCGCTGCTCATCTCAGTGAAATTAAACCCAGGGAGATGCTGAGGAGCTATGTATTCAACCCCAGAAAGCTTTGCCTTTTTGAAGTTAATTGGCTTAAAAGATTTTTTTTGTTTACTGCTGCTTTAGAAAAAATGCACTGTAAAGATCTAGATTTATTTTTTTTGAGTATTTTATTGTAAGCCAAAATACCTTGGTACTAAAGAGTAAAAAGGCTGGCTATATAAATCAATGCTTCATTGTATTTATTATGCTATTTACTAGGCCTCCAAGTATACTAAATTTTTATAAATGCAAAATCATTCAGCTGTATCCAAATTGGTTCAAAAGATGCTGATGAGAACATTTAAGGCTGTTGCAGGTTCTGATAATACTGTTTGCCGTAAGTGTGCTTGCCCCAGTTTCCTGCTATGACTGAACTGAAAGAGTAATTTCTGTGTAACTTTAATGACCAGTAAATAGGTTCACACATTCCGCACATTATATTCTTTTTACTGTTCTGTTTGGCTCGCTTGGCCATTAGTGCCACTTATTCCCTGATCATAATTTTGTCCTCTTTGGAAAGAAGGTGAGATGGAGATTAGCAGGTGTCTCACCCCCCAAAAAAGCCACCAGGAAAAGCAAACCCAGCACCCAGGATACGCTGACAAAAGGAGACCAGATGCAGAGTGAAAGGCACATGGTACGGATTCTGGCTTCTCGCTACAAAGATTGCTACAAGAACAGAAAACACGCTGTGATTTATTCTCGTGGCAAAAAACTGCAAATGGAACAAGAAGTACAGAAATCTCAATATGTTGTTGCTAATACAATTTACATTTAGAACAGTGTGTCCTCCTTCACCATTATGGTCTGTTTAAACATAGCTGAATTAAACTAGTCTATAGGCAGAGCTTCTTGCACTGCAGTCAGAACTTTCACTAAATGAACATCTAACAATTTAATGGTAATTATAAAGCTTCTCAAAAAAATTTCCCTTGTATTATATTTGTTCAGTAGTTATCTCCATGTATAATAATATCAAATTATTATGCTGTCTCTCAAAGTTGTAAATCGTATCATTTTTACACAGACCAGAAAATGACTTGCACTTAGATATGTTTATCTGTATATATATGGTGGATTTTAAATTGAACAGTTCCAGACATAATTTTCTTAATATTGGTTAATCCATCTTTAATTAAAATGTTAATTGCTAATCCAGATACTACACATAGAAAAATCAGCCTACAGTGAACTGTGCCTTATTTGCACAAGGATGAAAAACGTGCAATTACATGGCAATCTGCTCCTCAGAATTGCCATGTAGTCATCTTTCATCTGTGATAAGCAACTCAAACCATATTGTTGAGTCACTGTAGTGATTGTTTACCCCCAGAAAAAGGGCAGGAAGAGTTAATTCAGTGCTAGCAAAAATTCCCAGTTGGGCCAAAGTAGGGCCCGAAATACTCTTTTTTTAGGGCCATTGTTGCACAGAATGGGTTTGCCAGTGCTCCCTGCGGCCGAAGTTGCCCGTGACAGTTCCTCAGCTAGAAAGCACTGCTGAAATCATGTCTCCTGCATAGCCCCGAACAAAACTCCCTCTGTGTCTGAGCAGCGTATTTCAGCAGTCAGACCCAGGCAATCTCGTTTTCCAGCCAAGGGTTACAGAAGGTAAAGCTAGCTAGCTGAAGGTTGTGCTTGTTGTGTAAAAAGTGCATTAAGGCTGCTAATTTGCTTTGGAGGACTGCGATGAGGAAGACTCACTTTTGCTTTTCATCACTGAGATGAAGCCTGTGTGCAGCTCAGTTCACTGATACTTTATTTTCCTTTTTTATAACGCGCTGCACAGAGTTAAGCAAGTGGAGTTACAGCATTTCACACTTAGCAAGTAATAACCCAGAGATTCCCTGTGCAAAGTCACATGTGTAACTGCGGCCAGTCAGTCTTTGGGGGGGGCTTGAACTAGATGGTCTTGCTAACAGAAGGTAATTGCAATCCTAGTGGCTGAAAATTGGTTGTTCTCGTGAAATATTAGGAAGTACTTCATTGTGGAATGGAATGACAGACAGTGGTTTGTACCTCCAAAGTCAGTTCATTCAGATCTTTTTTTCTTGTACATTTCTTTTTTTATCTGTCATTAATGGCCCTACTAGGGACAATACAATTTAAACATGTTTCATGCAACTTTTTCAGAGTAGCCATATTCAAATCACAAACTCTTCAAATCACACACGATTTTTCAGTCAAAGCCATATATTAAATGAGGAAAATAGGGACTTGCCTATAGAGTGCCATCTGTTGCTTTTTATTTAATTAGAAAATAATTTTCATAAATCTGTCTTACTTATACAGAATGTATACTAATGGATAGGCCTTTAAAAATATCCTCATTTTTTTCCCAAAATCTGAGAGGAAAAACATTTCTCCAAAATACATGTGAAATAATAACTACCACTAAGTATTATTTAACGAAAAGCATGTCTCTTAATTCCAGAAGTTTTAGCAATCTGTTCCTATTTGGGGTTTGTCTGAATTTCATAGGAAAGGCTCGAGCTTTTGGGTTTCGATGTGCTTTTTTCATCAAAGGAGGTCACCTCTTCACCTTTCTTTTAATCTTTCCTCCCTTTCATTCCCCTTATTCCAGTGTTCTTTCCGACTTGTGAAAGTCACTTAATCTCTGTTTGAAACTCTACCTGATTTGCTCCAGCAGCACGGTTTCTCTTAGCGAGTTCATCCAGATGGATAAAGAGGAAGATGCCTTTGACATCTCTGCTGTACCAGGAAGATGCAGCCGTTCCTTGGCTAAGAGCTACAAAAGAGAGGTTATTTTAGGAAGGGTGTGGGTTTGTATGTGTTGCTTTGGCTTGGCTTACAGTCACTCTGGCTGAGGTGTGTTTGAATATCTGCTATGGTGCATCAGTAATATTGCTGTTTGTAACTTTTTTCAGGCAAAAAAAACTGGCTGCTGCCACTGGGAGAGGGAGTCTGCCTGCCCACATGGAAGTTGTGTTAGTTATGGTTCCTTACAAGGTCAGAATTAATCTAGGAAAAGTCCAAGTTGCCCCACTTTTTCCAAGGTGAGGTGGTGTTTCTGAGCTGTGCTGCTTGGCCAGGCCTCTCCAGGTCTCTCTGGAAACTTCTCCAGCATAGCTTGTGCCAGTTGGCCTGTCCAGGCAAGCCCAAAGCTACACTCCTGGGGGAAGCTCTCCTCTCTCCCTTTGCCAAGTCCTCAAACTGTCTCTAGTAATAACTGAAGTTGTGCTAGCTGGTGAAAACATGCCATCCCACCACGTGGTAGCCCTATTTCTTTGCCCTGCTTGAGAGTTGACCTTCACCATGGTCTCCTAAGGTCTGGTCTGCTGAACACAGACAGGCGGATGGGGCTCTAGAGCAAGGTCACTTGTGCCTTAGTTATATTCTTTCCTTTTGTTCTTAGCTAGACAGAGCAGATTAAGAACTACTACCTTTTCCTCTTGCATTGTAGGCTAGGACTAACAAAAACTGAAGACAAAGCTGCGATTACAGCTCTCATCTATGAGAGAATGGGGTGAGTGATAGGGTTCAGGATTGGTGACTAATAGACATATAAAACTGATCTTCACAAGATATTCCCAGAGTCCTTATTCAGTGAATAATCTTACAAGTGAGGGGGTTACATAACAATCGCATTCTCAAGAATACGACCTTTTTTGCTTAATTTGCCTCTGTAAGATGATTTTTCTTGAACTTGCAAAATTGAGTTCCTCCCAAAGTAGAGGATCGGTTACCAAAACAATATCAAATGTATATTAGATGTATGTTGAGTCAAGGGTTGTCTGGTGTAGGAAAAAGGATGCACTGAGGAAGACAGCATGCAGATAAATCAAAGTTTCTCTTCCAAACAGATCAGGACACCCACTTCATGAACCTGAGGAACTACCAGGCTTCAAATGTCACCTATTAATGGGTGATTAAGTGGGAGGGGGAGTGCAGAGGTGAACCCACTGGAAGACAGTTTGATTAGGTGTTTTAACAAAAAAGACTTCTGTTAGCATGATAAAAGGGAAGGATGGGAGGTCTGACTCAGGAGCTTTTAGTGGGTAAAGTGGCCAGAAGAGCCCTTAAGTTTTGAAGCAAAAAAAGATTAGGATGGGGTAGGTAGTTCTGGGGAAGAAAAGGACAAATGGAAAGTGGGAGATGACCTTAATTTCTCGAGAATGTCTTCTTTTTGCTTCCTTGTTCTACATAAGCAGATTCACTCTGGGTCTGTACAGCTCGCATTTATCTTGGAATAACCATTCCCAGAGCTTCAACCTTTTTACTGAACTACCTTTAAAAAAAGCTCTAAGTGAACGTTTAACAACCCCTCTCCTCCAATAAAGATTGTTCAATAAAATCATAACTATGTATTTCTTGGCCCAAATCCATGTATCTAATTCTGCATAGATGCAGGGCAAAACCTGCTGAGAGACTAAGAGGATATCCACCAGATTTACTCGTTTGGTTTTTCTTTGCTTATTTTATCTCTGCCTACCCCCCTCCCCCCCTGTTTTCCTTTGAACACTTTTGGTGCAGCAGAAGTTTGAGACAGTATTGGGGTGTCTGGTGCATGAGCTATATCTTCACATCTTCTCGCTGTATGTATTTTAAATCAGCTTTAAAAAGGATCCCTTTCTAATACAACACCGGTAGTTTTAGGATTGGGAAGCTCTGTGTGAACAAAACCCCATCACTTATTTACTGTCATGCAGTTAGTTGCCTCTGGACCAGTCTGCTGTGGGGCTGTGTTGATGCACCTCTTCTGTCCCATGTGGTTCCCTTTGTGGTTAGCCATTTATTTCCCATTATAATCTTTAAAATCCTGCTAGCTTTGTATTTAATATGCTGTGCTTGTCACCATCAATTTTGAATTGCCTTGCTAAGTAAGCACAACCCTTGTTTTGCTCAGGCAACACCTTCAGACCTAAAACTGTGAGTGCAGTTGTAGAAAATCATATGGGGGGGGAAAGTCTCCCTTTAAAAATGCATCTAATAACTGTGTTCGTGTTTCTTCAGTGGCACAGCAATAACTTCTAAGTGCCTTCCCACTGTGGTGATTTTTAGTTCACTTTCAAAAATCCAGCTTATTGAAAATGTCACTATTAATAGCCTTCTGGTGGTACAATAAAAGATAATTCAATAGGATACCCCACTTAAGCAGGATACCTTGTTTACATTGGGTTTCTGCCCAGCAGCTGCTTATGCTAAAGTTCTACAAATAATACAGGAATTAATCAAGGTGTAACCATGGGGACAATGCAAGTGTAGTCACCATAATGTGACCTGTAAAGGCAAATTACACAATTCATCTGCAATTTGGTATGATCATAGGTGATAAGCTACCGATTTCTTGACTGCCTTGGGGATATGGTAGGGCTGTTGTTGCTGATGCTTCCCAGAAGAGTTGAAAAAAATGTAAAACCAGTATTTATTGACTTAGGGGTCCATTTTTCTTAACAGTGTGTCCATAAGGTGTGAAATTGGGTACCAGATATGTACCTATACAGCAGCATAAGGATGTTTCTGGGTGCAAATCGCATGGTAACTTGTGCATGTTTTCTGAGTAGAAAGTGCAGGGAAAAACAAATGGTCAGTATTAGTGAGAATAAAGTCATTTAATTGGATTTTTTGTATGTATTTTTAGCTTGCAAGATAATTGCCTCATTATGGGTGGTAGGTTCTGATTTCATTATATCAATGTTTACCAGAACTACATGCAGTTCCCGGAAAGATGTAACCAGTCACAGGAACCCTTTGGATGCTCAGAAATGGCTATTAAGAAAGGAATAGTTCAAATACATAAAGATGGGATGTCTAGCAAAACAGCCATTTTTTTTGGGGGGGAGGGGGGCAAGAATCGTTATGTTATTATGTTAAATTAATAGTACTATTTCTATTAACTTGGTCCTACATTTAGAGCTCATGAGGACACCCATGGGAATAGGTGAATTAGTTTATTTTAATTGCATTATTGAATTTGATTGTTTAAATTGGCTTTCTATTTTTTTATATGCAGCCATTTCTTTAGCTGAAAACACTTTCTGATTTGGATTTGTATGTGTGCTTGTTGTGTATGCTCACTACTTTGGTTCTCCTCCAAAGATCTTTTCTTTTTCCTCAGAAAAATAGTGAGAATTAATGTGTTGGCAAAATGCAGCCATGACTTCAGAGAGAGTTGTGAATAATGAATGCGGGATCTTTCTCTTTCACTGCAATGGCAGTAAAACATTAGCCAGCTTTTTATTAAAAATGCTGCATTTGTAATTATGCCCCAGAAAAGAACAATTCAAGTGCAGAAAGCTCTTAGACCCTGATCTGCCAATATATTTTGTGCGAGTGGACAGATGGGGCCAGCTTTGATGTAAACAGTTTTGAGCTGGTTCATTATGTACATGCTGCTGGGTCCGGGTTGAAATGTTCCCGGAGAAGAAACCAAGTTAGCTTTCAGCCAGAGCTAGCTGAGAGACAAACATGGGGGGACACCATGGGGAAAGCTTTCTGACTGTGTGCTCCCTGCACCTTGCAGCAAGAGGTTGTGCAATTCTGCATGCTGTCCTGTGTCAGTCCATGAAACAAACTCATCGGATGTGGCTAATAATTGTTTAAATGTGATTCTGGCAAACCCAGGCAAGAGTTTGGTTTGTGCAGCCTGAGGGAATCCTCCTAAACCATCCTCTTGAAGTTAATGGCAGCTGTGTCGTTGACTTCAAGTGTTCAGTAGGGTGAATTGACTTAAATCAAAGTGATTAGCTCTGATTTAAACCAACAAGCAGAAAACTTTGATTTAAATAATTGATTTTAGTCTTATTGTGAATTTATAGTGTTAGCTGTTTTCTTAGAGACAAATTACTTGGCTGGTGCATCAGTTTAAATGTACTGGTTTGTGACCAAAGAGAAGTTTAGCAGACATATTTTTGGCCAAACAAGGAAAGGCTCCGCTTTCCCCAGTTATGTAGGTCTTTTCCTGACCAGGTCTGTATTGGGTCTTAACTCTATATACGTTTTTAGCTCCTGTTTGAAATGTGAATGGATGAGATTTTATTCGGTGTCTATTTTCTATTTTGTCTATTCTTGAGTCAAGAATTAGATTTTATATGGCTGTATTTGAAAACTGGATGTGACTCAGCTCTGATTCCGTGCACTTTATTCACCGTTCGGAGTGGGGTTTTGTGGACACTAGAGGGAGTACACATTGTTTCAGGAACTTAACATTTTAGTCCCGTCAAACCAGGATGATCTAATCGGGCAACAACATGTATGATACGGATAGTCAAGTTTGTGTATCTTGGGTCACTTGTCAAGGGGAAAACATGCAAAAGTTAAAGGGTACTTTTTTAAAAAACCTCCTCTAAGGAAAAAAAAGAACTTGTGGCGTTTTCTAGCATGCAGGAGTGGTGCCTTACATTCTCTGGCATAGTTTAAGGTACAAGTCGGGCACAGAGTGGCAAGGCAGTGTAGGCAGATTTCAGGCATGTAGTGTTTTTCAGTCAAAGTTGCTGCATGGCTGGACCTGAGAGGGAGGTGCCGGCAACATCTACCTGCTCTTCTGCCAAGCCGTGGTTTCCCATGGGGGTCAGTGTTTTCCTCGCCCCATCACAGGAAACACCACAGAAACCATAGCATCCAGGCGATACAGATATGAATGGAAAGATTTTTTTCGTGAAATTCCTAAAATATGTAGGTAAATAAAAAGAGAAACTAAAAAAAAGGAAGTAGCGCAGTGCTGTCCACACTTCATCCTACTTTCTGTATGAAGGAAATCAATTGTCTGATTAAAATGAGATTGCTACGATATGAAATATCTTTTGGGCAGGAACATGAAGTTGTTGATACTGCATTAAATTGTGCAAGATGAATGAGGTTAGAGTGCTTGGTGGTGAAGAAATAGAAATATCTCATGTTTTCTGATATATAGTAAGGGTTGGAGCACTGGTACTAATTTTTTTGTCTGCGTTTTCTTCTGTTTAGCCTTTCAACCAATTTTAACTGAGTTCCAATGACTCTGTTCTGGGTTCAGTAATGTTACGTATATTCTGGGGAAATGTATTGGTTAAAATAAGAATATCTTGTCTCAGATGTAATTTTATTGGCTTGTGTTAAAATGCATTGATTTTTTTTGCTGAAATATTTGGGCTTCGAGGTAGATGCATTTGTTCTGGTTAGGAGTGCACTGGAGTCAGTAGAGCTGTTGTGTTTCAGCAAATACATTTCCATTTAAAAGCAAATGTAACATTTGAAAAGATTAAATGGACATTAATTGGTCAAGCATCGTATTTTCAAACAAGCCATTTTTTCTCACATGTAAAACATTATGACACTTGAAAGAATGCTTTCTAATCTTACTCTATTAATCTTTTTTTAATGTATGTAATTGTAAATCTACTGTGTAATGTGGTGGTTGCCTTACTAAAATATGTGTTTATATTGGTGATTTCTGTCTTAACGCAGAGATAATAAGGTAGGCTGACTAATGCCTATTTAATTTCTCTTACCCCTGCAATGTAATTGAAGCGAGCTGTGAAACCAACATCTTTAACCTATCATCGAACAGGAGCCTTCAAGCTTCTAGTCTGAAGCAGTGCTATCAACATCGTCCTTGATAGCAGGTAATCACTTGCACCTATTGATTTGACACGGATTTCCATCACTTCTGCCAAGTGTGCTGTAACCCCTCCAAAGCCTCTGCTAGTCTGAAGTTATTGTTTTCTCTTCTGTCTCCTTTTCCGGATTTGAAATGGGGTTCCTTTCTTATCTTGCATGGTGAAGAATAAACAGTAATGTTTTAAAGCTTTACAAAGTTCTGGAGCCTTCTGGCACTGCTGGGAGTCAGAAACTTTGTTGTTAGTACACAGAGTGAAATTCACTCGGGCCAGCACTGGAAACCAGATACCCCTTGCATAACAAACTACCACCTTTGAACCAGAATTGAGACCCAATATTGAAGCTCAAACCAATGACTGTATGGCTTTTTTCCGACAAATTACTCTTCATTGCGTACAGGTATTATGCAAACTCTTTTCTGTGGTCCTTGGCAAATATATATTAAATGTATATATAAAAACCACATACATAGACCCATATTTTCCCTTCCTGCATTGAAATCTGTGGAAAAGGAGGAAATCTGCAGTTGTTTTGTGGGGAGCCTCTCCCTCGTTTATTTTTTTTTTCTCTCCCTGTTGTTCTTCACCAGTCATCTGCCGTTGGAAAAAGTTGGTCTTGCTTCCTTCTCCATGACTAGTCACTAGCTCAGATTTTTGACAGGTTTCTTCTAGAGATGAAAGATCTGTGGAAATTAGGGATGTGATAATTCTGGATGAGCTCTGGCCGAGTTTGTTGTCCATGTCAGCAGATGGATCTCCAATGGTCCTCAGCTCTGTTGCCAACACTGGAAATGCCTCACTGGCTGGGCAGCACAGTTGCTGCTCGATGCTTGGCAGTCTGGTCCCAGGTTCATAAATAAAATGTATTATTTGTGGTTTTTGTGGTGCTCTTTTCCACAACGGATGTGATCAGCTATAAGACAGATGGAGCAAGCCGGCTATGATGGAAATGGCTTATTAAGCCATTACTTCTGTAAAAGAAACATAGCTGTGATGTGGCTGTAGACTGCTGCTGTCTGTGCCGTTTGGCCACGTTGGGAATGGTGGAGAAGCCCTCCTCTTCCTCCCTTCTTCCTGCCAAGGACCCTTCCACCTGATAAATCTGTGCCCATAGTATGAAGAGAATGTGAGATTCAAAGATTGCTTAAAATGTGCATCATTCAGCCAACCGCAACATTTTTATGGAAAATACGTGTGTAATACCAAGATTGAATATCTGTGAACAAGATGTGCAACACAAACCTGTTATGGAAATGCACATATACATACGTGTCTGTCTTGTGAGCTTAGCTATTTTTTCCACATTTCACTGCTCAGCTGTCCCTAAAAATCATGCAAGTATTAAGCTGATAACCAAATTCTTACAGCTGCTTTTTATTCATGTAAGTGTAAGAATATTTTTTTAAGTACTGAAAAAGTCTAGCGACATAGACAAGTCCTATCAACTTTACATCATTAAAGTTAAACAAAGGCAAATAGACTTTTATGTGTTTAAATCCACTAGTATGGCTATCAACAAATTAATGACTTCAAAATCTGAAGCAGTTCTTCCCGGTTTAATATTCTGCAACTGCAAGCCAATGTATTATATACATTAATCAATGTGTTGTAAATGAACCCCTATCCTATATACAAGCAAATGAAGTAGACATGCCACAACATACTTTATTCATAAACCAATATGTAACAAACAAAAGGACATAGATTTAATCTCTCACTTTTTAAATAAAATATGCTTACATCAATGTGCTTGTTATACAAATTTATATAGCCTATATGGATCAATATGTGATATATATATAATCTAGTTTTAACTCTTACATGTTTGGTACTTACTAGTTACCTCAATTTTGTGAAAAGTTCCTAGTTTTAACACAGTCCTAGAAGCAACTCAGATTTTAATTAAAAGTTTTACCTTGGTTTTAAAAAGGTCATTTTAGCCAAGGGGAGATAATGTCCTTTTATAGTAGCACATCTTGCTTCTGTTCCTAATTGATGTTATTTGCTGGCTGCTGAAGAATAACTCATGCTGCTATTAAGGAGAGGAGAAGAAAGAAAAGAATTTCAGTAGTGTTGTTCAATATCAGAATGTTCATACTTTTCCTTTGCCCTAGTAGGTAAATAGTGTTTAAAAAAAAAAACCCATGCTTAACAATGTTCTTAATTGGTGGAAGAATGTGATATTTTACTAATGAAGTAAAAGTGACTGCCAGGATGTGTTTACTGATGAGACAGCAGTGTGCACTGTGGCCACTGGAAAATTATATGTTGAAGCATGTACCTGTCCTTTAGCTTCCAACCCATTCCTGGCATTTCTTATCTCTTTTGAAAGTCAGAATAACTAGTCTTTAAATCCAACAACTTTTTTTCTGAAAGATTGTCCCCTCTGATGCAGAATACTTTTTTAGAAGACTAAACATTAAGGTGATGCGTGATGGGAGGCAAATCAAACTAAGGGGAAGGCAAACACTGGATTGACAGAAGCAATCAAGGGAACTGTAAGCAAAGTGGGAGAACTAAGGGGAGTATTTTGACATCTTGATCTTGAGGAAATCTTAGTCATCCTAGTGTCCTTAACAGTTTTGGACCCCTCAGTACGAGAAGAACATTGAGGTGCTGGAGTGTGTCCAGAGAAGACCAACAAGGCTGGTGAAGGGTCTAGAGCACAAGTCTTATGAGGAGTGGATGACGGAACTGGGATTGTTTAGTTTGGAGAGGAGGAGGCTGAGGGGAGACCTTACTGCTCTCTACAACTACCTGAAAGGAGGTTGTGGTGAGGCAAGTGTTGGTCTCCCAGGTAACTAGTGCTAGGATGAGAGGAAATTGCCTCAGGTTGTGTCAGGGGAGGTTTAGATTGATATTAAGAAAAATTTCTTTACTGAAAGAGTGGTCAGGCATTGGAACAGGCTGCCCAGGGAGGTGGTGGAGTCCCCATCCCTGGAGATGGTCAAAAAATATGTAGATATGACACTTCAGGACATGGTTTAGCAGCCATGGTGGTGTTGGGTGGATGGTTGGACTTGGTAATCTTAGAGGTCTTTTCCAGCCCTGATGATTCTACGATTCGAAAAGTGGTCCTGCAATCCTGTTGAATGCAAGGGAGACCCAGGGTTGGAATAACAGGAACTCGAAGGCCAGAGTGGGTCCTGCTGATGTATGTCTCCGCTAGTCAGATCATAGCCAACAAGGACAGAAAGGAGAATGTTTTGAGATGTTGTTTTTCTTTTCCCATGTGTAGGCAATGTGATGCCCAGCCCAAAGACACTGAGCAATATTTCAGTATATTTCAGCATATGGCTGAATTTAATTTATTGACTCCATCATCGCTTCATTATGCATAGCCCTTTAAGCCACTTCTTAGTCTTAAAATGATAGGAAGAAAATTCTTTTCATATTTATCAAAGAAATTGGATGACTACCTGGCTGTTGTTTCCATAAAACTGTAATGACAGGGATTGAGCACTAGTGACAGATGTACAGGTAACTCTATTAAATTTTGAAAAGATAAATTTGATAGAAAAGAGCTCAGACACCTTTTGTTAAGGTACTTAGAATTTAAAAAACAAATTTACAAATACTTGCTGTTGGCTTGCTTTGAGAATCAAGGATCATGCTGAGCACTAAAAATTATGGAAAATCAATGAATTCTTAGTATGCAGAAGGTCAGATGTGTTTCTAAAATACAGAGATGTACAATTAAAGTATAACAGTGCATATGTGCTTTGTTTGCAAGATCTCTTTACGACAGATTGTTATTCCCCTCAATCTATCAAGTACTTAATTTTAAATCCTAAAGAAACACATATCCATATGTATGTTACTCTGGAAAGTTGTTATGTTACTTTGAGAATAATAACACATATTTTTAATCTGGTGTGTGCTTCTGTTTTCATGTCAGACGGCTTTCAGAGCCATTGTTATCTTTTATGCTAGTTACAAAGTTATCCCCTTTGCAGTTTTGTAGTACATCTCATGGAGATTTAAATTTTAAACTTTTTTTTTTTCTTTTTTCCCCTTAGACAGTATAGTACTCTGTCTTCACACCCCACGCCTGCCTGACTGTTCCTGAATTAACCTAGGTTACTTGATTTACTACCTGATTAATTTGACCTGGAGTCTGGATTTTCAGAAATCTACTGTAAAGCTTATCATACGAATTTACACTTAGGTACCGGAATAGATAATTTGATCATCAAAATTGCAGAGTTCCCTGCACTTCCCACAAAGTCAGATGGGAGCTGCTCATTATTTGGGGTGGGGAGGTATGGTGGTGAATTTAGCAGCCTGGGAGTCTTTGTTTTTAACATTGTGGTCCAGATTCTCCCTTTTGCCAGGCTGGTAGAGTTAGGCAGTCTGCCTGTCTCAGAAGGTGCCTGGTGTATCGGAGGATGTTGCACTGTTTGATCATGAATTTTCAATGTATGGTGGAAGTGACTGCTGGCACTATGTACTAGAAATCCTGCAGTGTCTGTTCTTGTTGTATGTTGGCAGTGTTAACAGTCATTCTACTGCTATATGTCAACGCTCCTCAAATAATCTTAGGTTCTGAATAATCAGTGTAATAATTAGAAAAAAGCTCATTTAAAAATAAACATCAGTTGAGCTAAGGGCTTTCCCAGTCTCCCTCAAAGNTAGTAGCGGAGTGGAGATGGTTCATCCCAAAGCTGGTATTGCCACAGTGTGGTAACCTGTTCCTGGTCTCGTTTAAAAAAAAAAAGGCAATAAGCATGCATTAATCCCCCTGTATGTAGTGTGCATATTTATCTGAAAAATTAATTTCAGTGATTTGAACACTGCCTCTGAGCAATTAGGGAGTGGGCAGAGAGGAGTAGTGCTTCGACATAGTGGGTGGGAGAAGACTTCCTTGAGTTGAGTTGCAGCAACAGAAACTCCAACTAGAGATGACAAAATCTCACCATGAGGGGATGTTTAGTGCTGGTACAGGTGCACAGAGGAACTGTGAGATACCTCCATCCTGGGAAGAATTCAATAGTATGCTTGACAAGCTCCAGCATAAGCTGATCTAACTCTGAATTTAATTCTGTTTTAAACAAGGGAGTTGGACAAGGACCTCCAGAAGTCTATTCCAACTTAAAATATGGTTTCCAAAACCGGAGGGTCCAAACAGTGTTATAGTCTTAAAAGATTTTGAACCACCCTCCCAGTAAAGTACTTAGAAAATAGAACCTACATGTCAGCCATTGAAAAATGCAGGGGCTGTGAAAAGAAGCCTTTAAAACTTACCTGAAAATTGCACCAGAATAGCAGGCTCTGTGAAGAGACAGTCCTAGAGTTGAGGCCAGGTATACATGTATTTCCAGTTAGCTTAAATTGTGGTTTATTTCAAAAAGATTGTGAAAGTTACGGTGTTTGAGCAAACCGTTCTTGTTAAATAGCACAAAATATCAGAAGTTCAAGAAGGAGCCACTATATAGATTTGCAAAGGAAATTTTCAGAATGTGAAAGGCTTTTCTTTAGCAAAGCTGTTTTGTCTGCAGAAGTGTTGGAACCAGAGCAGTAACTACTACAGGACACATGTAGGGTAGCTGATAATACAGTGACAGCATTGTAACGTAATGGCAGCCTCCGAGGTGGATTTTCATTGAAAACCAACTTTTGGGTTGCTAAACGGGTTAAGATAGATATGATGAGCAGCTTGATAAAGTGGAGATAGACAGGTTTTGCTTTGCACAGTGGGATTAATCATGCTTGGGAATTTTACAGAAACTCTGAGTTTTGCTGACACAGAACAACTGAAAAAAACCCAAAAAAAGACAGGAAAGATTCGGCTTCAGAAGGTTAGCTCCAGCCTGAGCTAGTTAAAAGTGGTGTTGATCCTCAGGTAAAGGTAGCCTTGATGGTAGCTTATCAAGACTCCACATGTGAAGCGGAGGAGGTGCTATGCTGGCTCAAACAAGTGTGTAACAGCTGAGCCAACGCAGTGGAAGTGTTACTTGGACAAGGCACCTAGAACTTTTCAGCCGTAAGGGACCTCGGGAGTTGATAGGTTTGGCACTAACTGACCTTGGGAATGGAAGGTAGATCAGAGGTCCTTTAGTTAATGCCAGGCTGTGTTGGAAAACCATCCTTCAGTGTTAAGTGCAAGCAGCCACTGAATGTATTCAGAATTTGCAGGGATTATCTAAGCAGTGTTGGAGTGGGTGAAGCAGAGCCAGTCCCAGAGACCCTCCCCACACCAGAGGTCATTTTTTGACATCCTCATCTTGCTTTGTGAGGTGTAAACACTTTGGGGAGAAATCTTTTGAAATAGTAGTATGCGTTGATAGCTGGGACAAAAAACAACCTGTACAGCAGACTGTGCATATCAACAAATTGGAAAAATATCCCACCTGAAAGTTAGCCGTAAGCAGAGCTGAGAGGCATCATGACTCTAGGCTGACTTTGAGGACTGAAGTCCACACAGGATGTCGAAGTAGAAATCACTGTGCAGATGCCCTGGAAGAAACTATGATAAGCCAAGTTACTCATGGGTTACTTCCTGTTTTAATTGTCAAAGACACGAGTGTGGTGGAACAGAGGTAGCCTGTGAGGAGGAGGTAAGAGCCCTACTGAAACTGAAATTAAAGTCAAGTCTCGGAGGCACTGAGCTTTTGCAATGGTTATGAGTGCTGGGGATTGAGAGGTGTGAATTATGGGCCCTAACACAGTGAAGAGGCCAAGAACTGTGGGAGAGCTGATAGGAGCTCCGAGCAGGTCCTAATGGCTCATTACAAAGGCTGCTGACAAATCCTGCTTGTTCAGGAAGAAATCCGTGTTGAGGGTGAACGACAAGACTGTTTCATTTACTGTGTAGTAATCAGAAATCTGTCAAAGAATGCATCTTGGAACTCTACAAATACACCCAGTCTATATTGCTGGCAGAGCAAATTACAGGAGTACCATAGAAGAGTATGGGAAAAGTGAATTGTTTATTGAGAAGGCAGGAGTAGAGGGGAAAGTTAAAGGGTGTCTCCAGCTTTCAGGTTGGACCAGTGGTATTAATTAGGTTGAGGTTTAAT
>Ga0065711_1037886_pt1 | contig 19384 bp, 9 predicted proteins | sample Hoacrofraction12_FD_59098 | JGI IMG/M metagenome (GOLD analysis project Ga0065711, IMG submission 59098) | Hoatzin crop microbial communities from Cojedes, Venezuela - Epithelial fraction 12 v2 (version 2) | ecosystem: Host-associated > Birds > Digestive system > Esophagus > Crop | place...
GGGGGGGGGGAATCTTGTTTACAAGAAGGTAAAGAGGTGAAGAGAAATGTTCAAAGTTAGACAGAAATAGAGGCATCTGATCCCTGCTGACACCCTGAGCTCTAACTGCTGCATCAGAAGAAAATGAAGTCCCTCTCTTTGGGTACAAAGTACTCATACCTAGCGTATATCTACAATGAAGACAACTTATAAAATCCGATCTTTCAGCCAGGACAATGACACCCCTTAACATGCCTCCATGTTTTATTCCAGAGAGGAAGAGGGCAGTATTGGCAGAGAATTGCTTACTGACCAGTTTTATTAACAGAGTTCACGAGGGAAACAAAATAAAGCACTTCATCCATACTCATTCTCCACCCCCCTCTCCCTCCACTGACTTCTAAAGGACAGCAAACCTCCTGGGGAAGCAGATTTATTTACTTCTCAAATAGAAAAAGCCTGGCCACTTCTACAAGCATGAAGACAGATATCTATGACCTCCTCCCCCAAGCAGGTTTTCAGCAGAGAGCTTCACAAGACTGTTCACCGATTCAGTCTTTGCATCATCGTAAGTTCCTGTGCAAAACAGGACTACGCAGGTAGAATTCACTGTGCCCACTACCAGTGAAGACCTGGGGCCCCATAAATCCAAGGTAATAACAGTCCTGAGCTACCATATAGCCACCTTACATGTCAGAACTACTATGGAGTTGGCTCTGCCCTGAATATGTTTGTGATTTTATTAGACCATGGCTTTTAGGGTATTTTTTTGCCAGTCCTTAATATTTTCATTAGCCTTCACTCTAGAACATGATGAGAACAGTACTTTAGATAACTTTTGTGACGTATGTACATGAAATATGTATGTGAAAGGCTGACAGTGCTTTGCGGTGTTACATTTGGAGGTATTACACTTAAGCTAAATCCTCAGAAAGCCACACTAGATATCAGCTAACACAAGAGGTGATGAAAAACACTAGAAATGAACGAAGACACAAAACCTGTGAACGAAAGCAGAAAGGGAAGAGGACAGGAACATCCCTAGAGAGTTACACAAACACCTTAATCCAGAAGGGTCTGGAGATGATGGTGCTTACCCACAGCCATGGGAGTCCACCCATGGCCGGACACTGCCCAGACTGGGCTCCCCCATCTGAGAGCAGCTGCAAGCTTCAAAAAGCCTTTTTTTTAGTGTTTGCTGCCACCAACCGATCGCTCTAACTTTAGCTTAAATAAAATTCTAAAGAAATCAGGAAGCTTTGCTGTAAACTTGTGGGGTACTATTAGACAGCTCAAGGCCAATTCATTCCTGGGTGCAACGTCAAGCATGCACAACACAAATGCAAAACAGCAAACAATCAATTGCATCTGTAAAATCTGGAGTAGGTAGATCATATAAAACTATGTATTGTTGTTAATGGCACTATAGTTATCAGAACAGCAAAAAATAAAATTCTGTAGCTTTTGTTAACTAGAGAGCCCTAAACTTCTTGAACCACAGCGTACAGCAACTGACAGCCCATCTGGTCTCTTTACCCTTTTGCTTTCTCATAAGCCCTATGCATAGTTTCAAACAACATATGTGGATGTTTTTACTAAGAGGTAATACAGAAACCTTATTTTCCTGAAAATCCTAATCATTTGACTGAAGGAATAAGGAAGAATCACCTATAAAGTACATATTAACAATGTATGAAAGGATTCATGTAAAAAAGAACTGGACAAAGAAGCATCAATATGACAAAAAAAAAAAGTGTACAAGACATCTGACAAACCTGAAACAAGAACAATCTGCACAGCATCAGCTGTCCTGATAGCCATGGTACCATGTCCTGAAGCTCGATACATCAAATATGACTCCTTTTTGATAACATTATTATACATAGCTGGCTAATGATTTCTGACTTTACTTGACTAATCATGACCTCATTTGTAGATAGTGCTCACTCTTTCTAGGTGGACAAAAAGATTTTTATGCCCAACAGAGGGAGGAGGAATGTTACCTGTGATCTAGTTCATGTAAAATACGGCAAAATGGAATACTGTAAGCGCAGGCTTATAGCCAATTTTAGAAATTACACTGCTTAACCAACCTAGTTATTTAGAACTATCATACCCAAACATTTAGATATTATCCAAAACCTTCAGGGTGGATTTGCAAAAATATATGCACGAACCTATGCTAAGTTTTTTTTCCAATAGAAAAACCTGTAAATAAACTCCCAAACCACTGTTAGACGTTTTAAAAGGAGCTGGGCACAAAGAATGGCTCAGGAACATTACAGCTCGTATTAGAGATCAGCACTGAGACCCCAGGAGCCGCTCCCGCCGCAGGTACCTGACGCCTGTCCAGGTGGGTTCCATTCCTGCCTTTGGCAGAGCTTGTATTTGTACACGGTAAAAACCGGGTGTGGGTTAGAGAGCCCTCCAGCCTGGGCTGCTGCGCCCGGATGAGCAGTACCACCGTGACATCTGGTGGGCACTTTTGGGCACAGCAATGGGCTGACTCCAATCTTCAGCAACTCAGAAAGGTCACAAGAAACGAAATAAAAGGAGCAAAAAAAAAAAAAGCTAATACGAGGAACAAGAAAAACAGCATGGATAGACATGTGAGGAGAAATACATACCAAAGCCACAGCTAGAGGAAGAAATTTTGTTTTCAGTGGTATCACTTTAGGAGTGTGCTCAAGTATGCTAAAATTTTGTGACAGGAACTGCAAATACATCTCTTGTTGGTCACTTGGGGATGTGTGTTGCAATATTTGAGGAATTTTCAACACACACAGTGCATAGTAACAGAAACAGTAACCAAAACAGGCACCAAGAGGAGACATCGTCATCAGGACAGTGATTTTTCTCCACAGGATGCAGCACGACTCTCTCATTCCAGGCATGTTGCAACTTCTGATTTCCCCAAATGCTAGAAACTCCATTGCATCTTCTGTAGTAGTGGGACATTTAAACAAACAAACAAAGAAAAAATAAACTTTATTTTCCTGGAGTCATTTATTTGCATGCCACTTATACTGAGTGAGTCACAAGGAAAGCAGCTGAAGACCTTCCTGTGGAAATTCTGCCAGTCTCAGTGATTATGGAAATTACAGATCAGCAAACGGGGATGAATTCTGGCAGCACTGCAGTGGTGTCAACTCAGTTCAAGCACTAGACACAGAGATAATAAATTCTATCTGCCTACATTCTCAAGAAACCTAGGAGGTAAGAATGAGAGCCCAAATGGACATCAGGCACCTAATGGGTGACAATCACAGAGTTTAGACACCTGGAACACCATTTCTACCCTCTACATGCTGGTTTTCTGCCCAGAAGTACTACCCCATGGCTGACTAGCCAGCTATGGGCTTATTTCCCACCTACCACCATTTTGGTACTCCAGCAGAGCATAACCTCATCCAGCTGAAGTTGCTCATGCTCATTGCAGGGAGGGTGGACTAGATGACCTTGAAAGGCCCCTTCCAACCCAAACTATTCTACAGTTCCTAAATCCTCTGACTGGATCATTTGGCAGAACTGAGCTCACTGCAAAACATGGTGAGGAGAACAGAACAGTGCCTTTTTTTTTTTTTTTTTGTATAACCAACGCATAACTAACCCCTAATGTTTAGGGGTTTTGCCCACAAAGTGGCAGAAATTAATTTTAAGCTACCTAAGAACAAGCCATCCCTTATATTGCTAGCTCAAGGGAATTTTGTAAAACTACATCCTTCAGCTCACATATTAAAACAAAGCCCCTGTGCAGCTGAAAATTTAATCAAGAGAACAAACAAGTCGGATCATCTTCTTCAGCCCACAGATCATGCGTTTCAGGCTTGGCCTCCTGGAGTGTTTGTCCATTTTTTCATTAGACTGACACAGGTTTTTAATGAAATCATTCAGAAAATAGGGAGTGGAACCAGGAATACCCTCTTGTAGCTGGACACCCCCAACCCTGTTTCAGAAGAATCAGGCTTTGCAGCACTTTCTTTCCATCTGCATCTGTGAGTTCAGTGAGTTCTACAAGCTAATGCTTATCTTCCAGCCGGTACAGCCGAGTCCTATCCTATCAGAAGGTAAAGCATAACATATACTATGACTTATGTCAGAACATATATACTGACACATGACTGCAAAAAAGTTCTGTACAAAGGGAATCAGATGCCTTATTGCTGAACTTGTTCTGTGCTGCAATCATTTATACACAGTTCATTTTCATACTCTGATTTCTGTCTGGCAAAACCAGAGCAGATCCGGATCCTGACCCCATGTTATTCAATTAAAGGATTAAAGGAGCTTGCATGACTTGCTCTAGTTCTCATCAACCTCTTTTAAATGATCCAGGTTTTCAGGACTGAAGGTTTTGAAATAAGGTGTGTGGTGAACGAACAAAGATCAGTTGTAAAGTGACACGCCAAGTAAGCAGAATCGTAAATGCCTTTTCCAAGTCATAGGCATGTATCACTTGTCTTCAGATACCTTTATACTGTAATTATAACTTTAGTTAAAGACCATCTTGGGAACCATCCGACTGCAAGCTGTGAGAAATTAATTAGAAATTAATGTTGTTACTGAAAAATCATGTTTTAGCTTTATTTCTGTAAAGAACTCATGCCTGGGGAATGCACAAACTGCTATATTTATAATGAAACAGATGTGGTAAATTGTGTTATTGTACTGCATTGGATAAAAGCTGATTGTTAGCCTCAAATATCTCAATATCAAAACCTCACTAGCTGCACCATCCACAATTAAGATTATCTTGTCTTAGGCCTTCAGTGATGCTCTTGCTGATGCCCAGTGAGTGATGAAGAATTCCCACAATGCTGAATACAGAGGAAACAAAGAAGGGAAGGACTATGGAGTAAGGAAGTTGGTCACCACTGAACCACCTGTTAAAGAGATTGGAGCTGGGAGGGAAAACTAACTCTGGAAGTCACACAGGGTTGGAGAAAATTGAGGTAGCTCAAACTGGGCAATCAAAATTTACAGAAAATTTTAATCTCCGTACTCTCTTTACCTATACAGTGACCGAAATGCCTTCCCCCTGTCCCCTGTCCTTGCAAGTACATTATTTGATGATTCCAACATAAAACCTGGCTATTACAGAAAAACCTTGTACAAAATACCTGTCTGCAGAACAGAGTATAAATAACGTGCAGTAAATAGAAAAAGAAAGGGTGGTGTCAAAGAGATGAAAAAGCAGCAGGACAGTGGAGCACCATTCATTCTGGGCACCAAGTGAGGTGTTGTATTGAGGACTTCTGGCCTATACTATATTTACCTTTCCACTGCTTGAATATATGCCTGTTCTCAAGTTATGGCCATTAAAAGGGCAAGGAGATTTTTTGTGCCTCCTGAAGTAACATACTTATTCTCAAGTTCTCATCCCCTGAGATGGGCTAAGTAAACACTTCCGGAAATTTGAACTTTACACTTTAATCTCCTGTCTCCTCCCTAGCTTCATTTATTGCAGTTCTGGCAAGGACAAGCTCCCCACCCAGCTTGCCAGGGAAGCGCAACGCCTCAGCACGCCGCCGCCGAGCTCCCAGCCACAACACCAGATGGGAGCAGAATGGGCAGCACGGTGTGGCTCAGGGCTTTCGGTTCAGGGGGGCTGAATTCCCACATCGAGCTCATGCCAGGGTTAAATGCATCCAGATTTAGTGGGCCAGTGGGAGTGAAGATCAGTAAGCAGAAAGTGTGTGACTTGTAGTGGGTTTATTCTAGCCTTTGTTCACCGTGAGGAAGCGTGGTACATACAATGAACATGATGTGGGATCAGTTTTTAAGGCAGTAATGCTATTATTGTAGTTCTGTTTTGAATTCTTTCTTAACCTCCTATTACGAAGAATCCAGCAAAAGTTATGGAATGTAAACTGCACACATAACACTCATTTTCTAGACACACTTATTTTACTTAGGTCTTTTCTTAGGAAAATACACTGAATTATCTCAAAAAATGGCAATAGTACTGGCATTCTGTTGCTGGACTTCAGTCTTCCCACTAGAAGGATTACATATCCTTTGGCATCTGCAAAATCAGTAGCTATTTATTCTACACAGATCTCTCACTGATTTATTTCTAATGCGATGATCTTACTGTAACTTAAAAGGTTACCATAGCTCAGTAGCCCTTCAGAAGTCAGATGTGTACTTGTTAATCTCCTTGAACAGCCTTCCTTTTCATCAGATAAAAACTGAATAAACAAATGCACAAGTGCAAACAAACTGCGTGCCCAAAAAAACATATAAAATACATTACTTTGTTACATCTGTCTCCTAGCTCTTTTGCTTATGTGTGGTTGAATTTAAATTATCTTGCAAAAATTAACTACTGAGTGCAGTGTTCATTATCTCTACTGTCTCAGTAGAGGCACTGCAAATGGAGCATGACTACGTATTTATGCTCAGTTCAAGTACAAAAAAATCCTCAAGCCTATGAAACACATCTACCATTTCTACACAGCTACAGTTGTACAGTTTTAGTATCTTTATCTACCAACGGGTCTGAATCTTACCTGTTTCTTTCTCGCTAATGCAGCTAAAAATTCCTTCCTATTATCTTTACGCTATTGGCCATACATACATACTATTTGACCTTCTACTTATCAGTGTATAACTCTTCAAATCTTATCACTTACACTCTTTGCCACTTATTTTCAATCTTTTCAGCCTTTAATGCTTTTATCACTGTACCTATATCTTATTTTAATTAAGAAGGCTTCTTTTCCAGATGTGAATATATGTGCTCTAACAAAGTTCAGCACAATGTCTCCAATAACACATATCGCACGCAGATTAAGTCTCATAAATAAAATTATTTGATTGCTGCGCAGTTTGATATCAACTGGTGCTTATTCAAATACCCTTGTGAAATAGTATTTCTTAAGCTGAAAAGCTAGTCAGATTCACTACCTTGTGTCTCAGCTGCCCTGAAAAGACGGGCTTCACATATGCTATCCTGCATGATGAAGGTATTAAATAAAAATTTGCCTCTTTCATTTGGCAACTGTGTTGTATATTACATTTCACAGAACACCACAGTACTTGTTTACATGTTACTGGCAACTATTAACAGTATCGGTGTAATGGGTGCTCAAATAATAAAAATATATGCTATATAGATAGTGTCCGAAAGGCCTGTTCAGTGGATGACTTAGGTGCTGAGAAGGGTGACTCACTCTTAATTAAATGTTTACTATAAAGTAGGGTGATTAAATTAATAATGTCCTACACAAATTTATAAATTTCTTTAGAAATTATGCTAACAAACAGAAAATAAAATGTTATGCTTTCCAATTTCTGACAGTAGACCACTTTCCCTGCAAGGTCTCCACCAGTAGATTTGTTTCAGTCGTACAGACTCTAGCAAATAGTTTCTCGTCCTCTCAAAACTTAATTAAATACCTCTCAACATGAGGAAGCTTAGTACTTTGCAAATAAACAGTCCAGCTCAGGCCAAGCTGTGTCCACTTCAGCTGGCGTTGCTTTCTGGGGTAGCGAAGCGAACGAAGAGTCAGCAGGATTAAAGGACGGGTAGTACCCGTGGGTTCCTCCAGCCTGGAGGAGGCAGTTGAGTCAAAGCTGAGACTCCCCCAGCTGCCTCCAAAACCCGAGCGCGCCTCAGGTGAGGGCTGCTGGTGGGGAGCTGGCAGTGGTAGATCACGGGTGGACCCTACCACCAGCGGAACCAGCATGAAAGGGCTTCTTCCCGGCTGCAGCAGGACACTGGCATCCCCCCACATTCCTGCTCCGGAATAACTCGGAGCTACACACCCATGAGACAACAATGCAGCTTACCTCTTTCCTGTGTCTTTGGGACCAGGGATAGGTGTTGTCCTGGGTTCAGCTGGGATGGAGTTCTCACAAGAAGCTGGCTGGGCTGACCCAAACAGCCAATCAGACGGGACATTCTATACCATGTGACATCATGCTCAGTATTTAAGTGAGGAGCTGGCTGAAGGAGGGGCTTTTTGCTACTCAGGAGCAAACTCAGCATCAGGTGGTGGTGAGAACACTGCATGTTGTATGTGCTTTTTATCAGTAGTAGTGATTGTTGTTTTCTTCTTCCTTTGCTATTCTTTTAAACTCTTCTGATCTCAACCCACGAGTTTTTGTCTTCTTTTTCCTTCTGATTCTCCTCCCCACCCCAGCAGGGAGGGGGAAGGAGTAAGAGAGCAACTGCATGGTTCTTTGTCGCAAATTGAGGCAAAACCACAACAGTTCTTGGTGCCCAGCGTGGGATTGTTATGGGTTTGCATGGCAAGATTTTGGTAGTAGGAGGGCTATAGGGGTGGCTTCTGTGAGAAGCTTCCCCCATGTCTGATAAAGCCAGTGGCAGCTGGCTCTAAGATGGACCTGCCACTGGCCAAGCCAATCAGCAACAGTGGTAGTGCCTCTGTGATAACATATTTAAGAAGGGAGAAAAAAAAAACTGCAGGGAGAAAACAGCTGTTGAGAGAGAGGAGTGAGACAAAGTGAGAGAAACAACTCTGCAGCCTGTTCCTGAAGGATGGCACCCTGTGGGAAGGACCCACGCTGGGGCAGTTTGTGAAGAGCTGCAGCCCATGGGAAGGGCTCACATCAGAGAAGTTTGTGGAGAACTGTCTCCTGTGAGAGGGACCTCATGCTGGAGCAGGGGCAGAGTGTGAGGAGTCCTCCCCCTGACGAGGGAAGGAGCGGAGACAAGGTGTGATGAACTGACCGTAACCCCCATTCCCTGTCCCCCTGCGCCGCTCGAGGGGAGGAGGCAGAGAAACAGGAGTGAAGTTGAGCCCAGGAAGAAGGGAGGGGTGGGGGGAAGGTGTTTTAAGATTTGGATTTATTTCTCACTATCCTACTCTGATTTGATTGGTGATAAACTTTCCTTTTCTCCCTAAGTTCAGTCTGTTTTGTCTGTGACAGTAACTGGTGAGTGATCTCTCCCTGTCCTTGTCTCGACCCTTGAGACTTTCATTATATTTCCTCTCCCCTGCCAGGCTGAGGAGGGGGAGCGATTGAGCGGTTTTTACTGGGCACCTGGCATTTATCCAGGCCAAACCAAAACTCTTCAGACTTTGAAGAGAAACCTACAGTAACAAAGAAGGAGGACACGTTTAACATAATGAAGCATTCTGTGACCTATGTGATACATGCGCACGAACCACTGAGTTCATGGGCTTTATGGCCCTTCTGCAGGCCGGTTCAGAAATAACTGGACATCGCACCCAGGCGATTCACCGGTGCACATCTGCAGCGCTCCCCAAAGGCCGCAGAGGTTAACAGCCCCGCACCGGCGACCACTGCCGCAGGCCCCGCGCAGCGCCAGGGCCGCAGTGGCGCCGAGCCTTAGGGCTTCCCGCGGCCGCTCCCCCCTGCCTGCGCGACGGCTCCCGCGGGTGACTGACAGCCGCCGGCCGGGACAGTCCGCAGCCGAGCTGAGCCCGCTCTCCACCGGCCCCGCGCCTCACGCCGCAGCGCTCCCCGCCCTGAAGGAGCCGCCCTGCCAACACCGGTAGGGGAAGGGGAGGCGGCCGGGTCCGGCAGGGCGCTCCGCCACTGGCGGGCCCTGAGGCAGCGCCGCACCGCCCCGTCCCCTTGCTGAGGAGAGGAACAGCCGCCTCCGGGCCGGCGGCCTGTACCACCCCGATGGGGGACGGTGGGGTTGGAGGGGGAGGAGCCCTCCGCTCCGCGCGGCACCGTCTTGCCCTGCCCGGCTGCCCCAGTGGCTGGAGGCAACCGCTTGCCCCGGACGGGTGGCAGAGTTTCCGGCCCTTGCCCGAGCCCGTGGCCGGGCCCGGCCCCCCCTTCCTGGCCGGGTGGTTGCGCCCGGGCGAGGCCGGACTGGTGGAGGCAGGTGCCAGGCGAAGATGGCGTTTCACGGGCAGCCGGCGCCCTGCGGCGGTTTCTATCAGGGCGGGGTGAGCCCGAGCGGCGGGGGTTGGCGGCGCGGCCTGGCTGAGGCAGGGGCGATGGCGCTTGGGGCCAGGCAGCGCCTTCTCCCCCCACCCCGCGCACTGCCGGGGCCCTGAGGCGGAGTTGGGGGCGGGGGGGGCTCTCGGCCCTGTGGCTCCTTGAGGCGGGGGGCCGCCGGCTTTCCGGCTGGCGAAGAGGGAGCGCTGAGAGCCGCGTTAGGCGAGGCTGTGCCCGTCCACCCCCGGCGGGAGGTGCCGCTGGGCCGGCCCGGTTCGGCGGGGCACAGGGCCGGGGGCTGCTGCCGGCCGGCGGGGTCCCTGTAGCGGAGGCCGCTCCCAGAGTCGGCCCCTCGGGCGAGGCCTGGTGCCTGGTGTGAGGCTGCCCTCGCTCCGCGGGCCTAAGAGGGAGCTGAGCGGCTCCGGAGGGCGCGGAACCCCCGGTCCGACTGTGGGCGGCTCCGGAAAATGGGCTCAGCTTTTGTCTGGGCGGGAGATGAGAGCCCAGACTCTGTTACACGCATGATTGGTTCAGCTCGGTCAAACAGGATCGACTTCCGTCATTTCGTAATTTTCACTTCATTAATTTTATTTTAAAATCGCCATGCTTAATGCGTATTCGTCCAAGTATTTTCCCTAGGGATCTCCCTTGCTCGACTTTTTTGAAGTGGAAAGAACAATCTGCGGTGCCTTGATAGTCTTTATCTTCAGTACCCTGTTTTCTGCTTGTAGGAGACTAAAACTCAGCCTCGGTGAGATGTACCGAGCTGTATCTAGGTCGGTGGGTTGCTCCTGCGCAAGGTTTTACACTGATCTATTGAAGTTACAATAAACGAGTATATCGATACCAAGATTGTGTCTTTTTTTTTAAGGAATCTCTTTTTTGGTTGGTTTGGCCTTTTTGCATGGCGTGTGTATAGAAAAACACAAATGGATTCTGAAGTACAAACACTGCAGTTTCTTAACTATTAACTGAATCACTGATTTGAAATTAATTTTCTTCTTGATTTCTAAAGTATGGAGGAGCTCCAGGAGGACCAGCATTCCCTGGACAAGCTCAGGATCCTTTGTATGGTTATTTTGCTGCAGTAGCAGGGCAGGTAAACTTATGTTATTTATTTCTTGGTTTTTGTTTTGTTTATTTCTGGGGAATAATTGGAATAATTTCTACATTAGCTTTTGGAAAGAGGAATGCCTAATATTTGCAGTGAGGAAAACTGTTGTTTCAAGTTTTAAAAAATAAATTGTTCTACTTAGCCTATGTGCTGTATATGGCTGTATAGGTGTACCGTATAGCAATATACACACAGTGACTGCACAGTTTGAATAATGCTGTTAGTTTCTATGTAGTGTGTGTAAATACGTACGTATATATACACACATGTATGCATGTACGTGCTGTAGTTCCGATATAAGTATATACAGGGACTACGTAGTTACATGAAATGTTGTAACTGAATTGTGGCTCGGGTCCGAGTTGGGGATTGCTGTCAGCTTCAGGAGAAAGAAGCTAGAAGCAGTGGGAAGTGTGGGCTGTGGCGATGGCCCAGCTAAGAGCAGGGCATGCTGATAAAAAAAAGAGATCATTACATGATCTTAATAGACTCACAAATGGAAAAGCAGTCTTGAGTTGTGCCAATATCTGGGTTTGCTGGTAGGATAGAGTGATTATCCTCTTAGAGGAAAAGGCATTCACAACTTTTTTCCTCCTTGCCATTCTGCACTGCATTTTTAGTTTCTTTCCTGTAATTTTGTGGTGCATATTGGTTTTGTGTGATTTCAGATGTTACTAGAAAGAAGTAGTGCTTGAACTATATTACAAAGTTTAGGAGCAAATAAGCAAGGTTTATTGAGTTGAAGTTCTGTCTTTGTTGGCCATATGTATAGCTATTTATTGTGCACTTCTAGGGTGTGTGCAAATCTAAAACTCTGCTCGTGGATCTCGTACCCACAGGTACACATAACCACAACATGAAAGTTTGAATTCAGCAATGTTAGTTGATGTTTACATTCCCAGTTAAAGATTGTAATGTGGTCTGTTTTTGTTCTCTACATTATTCTTTTGCATTAATAATGCATATTACAGTCTTTGTATTACTTCTTTAACATTGCTTATGAAAATATGTAGACTGTGTATTTTTGTAGTAAAAGAGAACGCTGGAATGACCTCTGTGCAGCGAGGCCGGCCTCCCTGGTAAGGTGGAGCCTGAGCCAAACTGCTGAACGTGCTGACAATTTGCCTGCCAGCGGAGATGCCTCTGCACCCAGGTCTCACCTGGGTGGGTGCCAGGAATCAGCAGTGGAGCAGGTAGCTGACGCTGGGAAAATGTCTAAGCTCCTAGCGTGAAGGGAGAGGAAGGTAAGGGTAAACAGGAGGCAGCCCTGGGGAGAAGAGGTGGCAAGAGCCAGACCTCAGTGAAGCATAGACCGTCCCCAGGCTTCTCAAGTGAGGCATGGTTACTGGAATCTGGGGAGCCAGGGAGCTAATGGGTACGATCAACTTAGTGCTTAAGAGTACTTACGTTAGTACTCTTAAATATTTTTTATTTGTGGAAATCATTCCTTATTGAAGTAAACTGGCTAGCTTTTGGAATGCTGTCCTTGGAATCGGAAGAGTCGGTTTCAGAGGCCTGGCTGTGCAGAAGTAAAACCCTGTAAGGAGACAGTGAAATGGAACAGATAAATTTTCAGTTGCTTTTACAGACATCCGTGCAAGTCTGTAAAAAAGCCACATTTCACAGTTTTTCAGAAGTACTTATTGTAGAATTAGTAAAGTTTTTGGCTATGGTTTGCTGCTCTCTGTGCTATTTTTACACCTACATAATATAAAATGTTATCTCTGAGCTTTCTTTGAAATAGTTTACAACAGTTCTTGTCTTAGATTTGAGGAATTAGTTTTCTTTGTTTACAGAAGTCAAAAGCATTGTTTCAAATCTTTGTTAAATTAATTGAGTCTGTCTTTGTAGGAAGTAATAATTTTCTTTTTTTAGGCTGTTCACAAAGTCTCTATGCCCTGTCTAGTTTAACTGCTTAAGTTCTACTTAAAAAAAAAAAAAAAGGCCCAGCGTCTTTTTGGTAATGTTAATCATGATTACAAATCATGCTTTTCTGTCTTCCTGCCGGTTTTAAAGTTATGCAGATCCTGCCTTTGTTTCAGAAGCCACAAGGGCTTTGAAGAGATTTGCTGCCTAATATGCATGGCTATTTCAAATGTTTGTTTGTTTTAATTTTCCTTTGAATGTAAAGTTTTAAATGCATCTGTATAGTTAGACTCATGGACTAGATTGGAAGCAATTTTGGGTTTAGCTGCCATTAATTTTACATAGAATCAAAGCATTGTTGATCCTTTTTTCAGACCGTTTCAAATATCATTTAACATATTGACTACTATTTGTCCTATAAATAATGATACTTAATTTGTGAAAGTTACCTGGCTATGCCATTCCCACAGTCCCATTTAGTAGCATATCACTGTTCTTAACAAAAAAAGAATAAACAATATGCTTACTGGATTTAAAAGCATTAGGAAAATGGTAAGGTAAATAAATTTGTTTCAAATATAAAGCAACTCTCTTCTCCCTGTGTAATGTTTTACAAAAGTCACGTCATTTTTTATACCTACAGATATAATGTTCCAACCTCAATTGAGGTTGAATTATACTCAAACTCTCTGTGAACCGAACTTCATGTTGGGTGTGTGAGGACTGTGACCTAGAGTTCCAGCTCCACTGCTGACAGCTCATTGTTTGCCAGCAATTGGCAGTTGCTTTCTCTGTTTAGCCCTGAGCAGGATGCATTGGAAGTGAGTCATTTTCCAAACAGTGCAGATAGGTATCTTTTCTGGCTTTGTTTTGCTTTTCTTTCAAAGTTCTTTGCTTTCTGCTTTTGTTTGTTCTGCTAACAACTTATGATTCACCAAAACCATTTTTTGTTTAGATTTGTAAATCTTAGGTCTGCCTTGAGAAGAGGATATGTATGATCTGGGTTCTAGTTTTCCTATGGTAGCAGTGAGATCATAAACATATGATCTAAAGTGACTACACTACCGACTAAGCTAAAATTAGTACTTTAAGGAAAGCTGTCTTTGTTCAAAATCTTGCACCTTGGTTTCTGTGAAGCTGGCTCTCAAGTATACACTACCAGTATTTGATGTGCGTTGCTTTTCTTTTTGAAGTTTAGATCAAACCTGCCAATCTTGTTCGTATTTTAGTACATCACTAGATGGGAAAGCTAATGCATATTGCAAAAATACCAGCTAAAGAAACATCACTACCAATACAGGTTATAAAAGGCAGTTTCTGTCATATAGCAGGCAGGTAATCAGTTGTTTTTTGAAGAGAACTAATTTAATGCCACTGAAAAGGGAGTGGGTACTGGGAGTAACCAGCCTGGGAGAGGGAATTAAAACAATAGCTGATACATCTTCTGTTATCGAAAGGATGGACAAATAGATGCTGATGAGCTACAGAGATGTCTCACCCAGTCAGGGATTGCAGGAGCGTATAAACGTAAGTTAATGATTCAAATAAACCAAAAAACCCCAACCCTAAAGCATACTAATTCTTATGCCATCTGCTAGAACACGCTCGTAGTAGTGCCTTCTGCAGAGGTTGTTCTTTGTTTGCATGGTGGAAGGGCTTGCTTTCCATATGCACTACTTTGAAACATAAATTCTTTGTATTTAGTTCTGTGCATATAAGACTTCCCTTCTCGGCCTCCTTAGTTCCCCACTGCTGACCTGTGGAATTGAAAAAGTGTTTTGTTTTGTAATGGACAGCCAATTCTTAAAAAGGAGGTTTGCTTTGTTTTTAAATTGAGCTTTGATATTGACCAAAAATTCTGTGGCAGGACTCCTCTGCCCGGATACCTAGTATTTGGTTTACATAGTCGAGCTTCCGTGAGCAAAACTGCCTTCCTCAAGTGGTGTCTATGGTGAAATATAAATGACCACTTTTGACTGAAACCCAAAACCATTATGGATTGAGATAAGAGCAAATTAATTTTAAATATAACTTGAATTGGCTCCAGATTGTCTGCTGTCAGTTCTTCTAGCAAGTAATGATTAAAAGCTCTTATCTGGATCAAAATATGGGATGGCTGTATACCGTGGAAGCAATTATATAATATTTTTTAATTACACTATAAGTATATAATAAAAAGCAATTTAAAATGTTACGTTCAGACAAACAAAAGTGAAACTCATTCTTTTAATAGAACTTATTTTCCCTTTTTCTCATTTAAACAGCTTTCAACTTAGAGACTTGCAGACTGATGATCTCAATGCTGGATGTATCCTTCACTATGAAATGTAAACATTTTTGCATTAAATAAGCAAATGTGAGAGGGTGCCCAAAATTTCGGAAATGCTTTGTAGTTCCCATTCAGCTCTTACTTGATCAGTGTTATAGTCAGTATAATTGGGGAACTGCAAAATTCCATTCTTATTCATTTTACTGGATGAAATAATAATTCTAGTAGATGAGGCTCGTGGTGACTGATTTTCTTACAAGTGATATCCCTCTAAGCCTGGGGGACGGTTTCTCTGTTGAATGCGTGAAGAGTCAGGTCTGGCAGCCCAGAATAGAGCTTTGTGCAAGTCACTCATTGTGCTTTCAAAATTGGACACCATCGTAGATGTCCTTCCTACTGAGTTCTGCATTTGTTCTACACAGTCTGAATACAATCTAAGCCCTCCTAAATCCTGTTGCTTAAATGAATCAGGTTCGAGTATCTAATGAGATGGTATCTGGCATTCAGCAGTAGGGCCTATGGAAGACTGGGATATAGAGTGCAAGGTTGCAATCTCTGAAATATTTTTGTCAAAACTTACATTGTTGTTTTCAAGTGTCTTGCTGTTCAAAAAGAAGAAAGCAGAAATGAAATTGGAAGGGCTGTTAGGTCACCTTGAACAAATGCGAGAATGCGAGAGAACTGATATTGTTCAAATTTTTCATTTTGCATCTATTTTTATTTCAGGTATGTATTCTATTGGTAACAATTACACTGCGGCAGGTGAAAGAGAAGTGTGTGAACGAAGTTAAATTCACAAAGAGCAAATAGTTTTATCGGGTTTCACTGAGAAGAAGTGGGGACAGCAAGTTCTCTGACCTTTGGTTTTTGTTGGTAGTATTCTCTCTCCCTGTGCTGTGGGATGGTCCAGTTAGTTTTCTACCAGAAAAATTAATAATAGTAAAATTAGTATTGACCTTCAAGAAAGAGTTTTTAACTACAGAGATAGAAATACAAATTTCCATTGAAGAGAGGGCTTTTTTTAATTTTTTAAGTTAAGAATTGGTTTTCTTAGCTTTGAAATCAGAGGGATATGTCTGGCACGCTGGGATTTAATGAGTTTAAAGAACTCTGGGCTGTGGTCAATGGCTGGAAGCAACACTTTGTAAGTTTTGACAATGATAGAAGTGGTACAGTGGATCGTCAAGAACTGGAGAAAGCCTTGATGAACATGGGTAAGTTGCAAAATGTTCTTGCTTCTGACGCTGACTTACAGCGTTTCCCAGTACCAGTTGTCACCCTGCAGTAACTGACACATGGTGTTTCCAATTAAAAATGTGTTGGGTTCTGTTAACTTACCTGTCTTTTCAATATAGATTTTTTATTTTCAAATAGGATTTAGACTGAGCCCGCAGGCAGTGACTGCAATCACAAGGCGATACAGTACCCGTGGAAAGATCACATTTGATGATTACATTGCCTGCTGTGTGAAACTCAGAGCTCTCACTGGTATGCTGGATTATAGCCTTGTTACTATCATCCCCATAATATTTTCTTATTTAATAAAATCTGATTATTCAGTTATCTAAAGTTCAGCTTTAACTTTCATGTGATGCAAAATAGGTTTCTTTCAATAGAGCTTACAGGCAGAACTGGAACAATTACAGATTATTATTTTTTAAATCCCCATTGAAAAGTGGACTTAAAATTGATGCAGGGTTTATTCCAGAGACTAGAAAACTTATGTTACGAAAATTGGGAAACTGTATTTATTAACAGAGCATAAAGGGTTGTTTGTGATAAATATGAAAATGAAGAATGGGAAATGAAGTCTTGGAATGAGTTGCAGTGTTACTGTTGAGTTCTCGTTCGTGTGACTTGGGGAATTTTATGAAAGTACAGTGCATTTTTAAAAAATCGATTAACTGTAACTCTTCTTATGTGGTTTCTGTTTTGTTTTCTTAATGCATTTTTTGCAGAATGTTTTAGAAGAAGGGATACATCTCAGCAGGGTTTTGTGAACTTCCAGTATGATGATGTAAGTAAACTTTAAGGAATCAGTTAAAATTACAGGGTAAAACTAAAGAAAACTTTAAAACTGAAGACAAACAGTAATGATTTGAGTTTGTGCCTGTCTTCCCTACATTTACGGTGTTACCTAAGAGCACAAAGGTTCTGAGTTTTGTTGAGTATTGGCTGAAAAAGTTTTGATGTATTTTATAGAGTTCTATAAGATGTTGTTGTGCGTTTTTGTCTGGACTTCTTACCAGCATGGTTCAAGAAGATCTGAGAGGCTGTGTTGCTTGCTAACATCGCTTTCTGTGACTTTTTTTGTTTTAAGGCTTCGTAGGCGTTTTTTCCAGGAAAGGCTCAGGGAGGTGCAGTGGGGACAGACACAAACCAGACTCAGTCAGGCTTGTCTGTCTTGGCTTCCTGGCAACATCTGTGCAGGAGAAGGAGAATGCTAGATTGAAGTATTCCTGGGGGTTTTGTTATTATTTTTAAGGAGATACTTTGTTTTAATTACTGTTAGCTAGTTTTCGTACTTAGTTTCAAAGCTTTTTTTGTTCATGGACTGAATTTGTTTACAGAAAAGGGTAGTGACAATTGGTGTTTTAGGAGAGTAAGTGAAAACTTGGTCTCTGCCATACATCTGATAAGTGGTTATTCTTTTTGCAGTTCATCCAGTGTGTAATGAGTGTCTAAATCAAAAGAAAGCAAGCCATGGATGATCATGACTAACATTCCAGTTTATGTTTTGCTTTGCCAAATCTTCCAATGATTGCATATCTCAATATTGGAAATTGCATATTTTATGAAGGTATCACTTTACACACTTTCATTTTTTTAATTTTGACAATGGATATTAACTACTCATGTACTGTCGTCTGTAACTTTCAACCTGTGACTATTAAAGATGTTTTTATTTTCATAAACTTGCAATTCACTATATATAACAAATTATGCAGATAGGAAGTTTTTCTGTAGCATGTTTACTTTTTTCCTGTGATTCACTAAAACCAGTTCCTGAAGCACAACTTTTCTTTGTCTGTCTTAAACAGTATCATCACATGTATGACGTAGGATGACACACTTTTTGACAGCATAAGACAGATGTACAAACTGAAAGAGCTTTTGGAGTGATCATTTTACTCTGGTCTGTTAGAATGCCAGTAAGCTTTAGTTGCTTACTTTGACAGCTGGCGATTTTCAAGATGAAGTCTGTGACACCGTGCACTGAGTGCAAGACTGTTAGAACCTCTCGTAAGCAGGGATGCGACAAAACATAGCAGAGAGCTCTTCCAGCAGCATGCTCTTGTATAGGGGGCTTTTGTTCTGGTAAGATTGTTGCTCGGTTTGTGTCACTATATAAAACAAACACTTTCAAACACACAAAAACTACGCTGTGTCAGTTTATATGCTAACTTTAACAGTGAACTTCGAAGCTCCCAGACTTCAGTTACATGTAAATTAATGTTCCTGTCTCCTCTGCTTTAAACCCTGACAAGTAGCCTTCCTGCCTCTATGCCAGCTGACACTTGGAGAAAATTCTTGCCAGATTACTATTTCAGGTCACAGCAGTAATTACCCGTGCTGTAGAATTTACGTGAAAGCAGATACAGAAAGGCAAGACTTCCTTGCCTGAGATTTTTCAGGAGGAAAAGGTTTAACTTGTCATAGAAATAAAAGCAGCGAAGTGGTGAGTTTTTTGTTTGGTGGGGTTTTTTGGTTGATTGTTTTTTTTTCTGGGCGGGACATTGAATACAAAGAGGAAGCAGCATAACTGTATGGAGGTAGTTCAGACTTTTTTCCAATGAAATAACTTATTTAAACTTTTGTTAATTTTGGTCAGCTCTGTCTACCACAGAGGAGTGCTAGATGTTCTTTTGCTAGCCTTGTAAATGCAAAGAATGCCAGAAAAATGTTAAAAGGAGTATATTTCTTATATTAGTGCTTTAGAGCACTTCTGGGAGGAGCCTTTGCACTAAGGAATGAAGCAAAAACTATACATGCGTGTGTATAGAATCATAGAAAGTTTTGGGTCAGAAGGGACCCCTAGAGATCATCTAGTCTGACCCCCCCGCAGCGAGCAGGGACACCACTAACTAGATCAGGTTGCTCAGAGCCCTGTCCAACCTGGTCTTGAATGTTTCCAGGGATGGGGCCTCCACTGCCTCTCTGGGCAACCCGTTCCAGTGTTTCACTACCCTCATTGTAAAGAATTTCTTCCTTATATCTAGCCTAAACCTACCCTGTTTTAGTTTAAAACCATTACCCCTCGTCCTGTCACT
>Ga0065711_1037887_pt1 | contig 19384 bp, 15 predicted proteins | sample Hoacrofraction12_FD_59098 | JGI IMG/M metagenome (GOLD analysis project Ga0065711, IMG submission 59098) | Hoatzin crop microbial communities from Cojedes, Venezuela - Epithelial fraction 12 v2 (version 2) | ecosystem: Host-associated > Birds > Digestive system > Esophagus > Crop | place...
GAAGGGAAGGGAAGGGAAGGGAAGGGAAGGGAAGGGAAGGGAAGGGAAGGGAAGGGAGAGAAGACAAGCAGTTTCTACAAAATGAAAGAAGTTTCTACAAGAAAGCATTGGCTATGCCACACACAAAACTAAAAGACCATATTTTTCATTTGGAAAAGCAAAATTAAATATTCCAAAATTTTGAAATATTTTTCTCCTGCAGAATTTCTATTCTCTTAAAAAACAATAGTTAACATGTCAGCATTTCTCCTAAGCAGGAATAAAAAAGTCCTGAAATGCTGAAGTTTTCCACAGGACACAAAACCCAAATGTGGCTAATTTCTATTTCCATCTCTTTTTTTTTTGGTGTTAGGGGGCGCAATTACATACCTCTGTCATTTCACAGATAAGGGAGGCTGTGGAGATGACTTACTCTGGGAGAGCTGTCAAGAAGTTCCCAGCTGTGCACCCTCTTCCTCTCCCAGGGACTCCTGCTCTGACTGCAGGTACTCTTGACCAGCTTGTGAACTAACTCCTGGCAGTGACTTGGGTTTTGCTTAACAGTTTGAGCCATAATTTACAGCAGTTCTCAAGCTGCTTCACAAACAGGCAAACCAGTAGTGGGGGCAGGAATGCCTAAGACAAGGTAAGGGTAGACCTGGTGCAGAGCAGGGAAGGGTCTGCCTTAAAATTTACAGCTGTAAGGTCCCTACTCCAAAACATCACCACTGAGCATTGCTACTTCCACTTCAGCCCATCTTGCCTAGGGTGCAAACTTTGTTTCCCTGGACAACTTCCAGCTGGAGTCAGCATGCTACTTGTAATTTGAAATGGATGGTGTTTCCATGGAGGGTCCTGGAGGTTGACTTCAGAGCTGGATGGCCACCAGGTGAGGGAAACATATGCAGCACTACAGTCCTACAGGCTGCTATCATTTCTAGGGGAGTTTAGGATCCTTTCAGCCACAAAACATAGTGAAGTTTTTTCACTGGTCCTCTTTTGACTTGTTCATATATGTCCATGTGTGTCAGGTCTCCATTTGTACAGACACCTGAACTTCCTGCACTTTATATACTATAAAGCTTATTACACCTTCTGACCAACATTGATACTGTTTTTTCTGGGCAATTTCAGAGATTAAAAGCTAGAGGAGAGGAAGGGGAGAAAGAGTCATACACAGTTTCGGGTATTAAACTTCTATATCCACTTCTCAGCTGGCGGGGGAGGGGAAGAGAGAGTTTAACAGTGGGTCTATCAATCAGTTTCACTCATAGGGAATGCCTAGATTTTATCAAGTAGCCATCACAGACCAGCAGACCCCTTCCTTAACCCATCTTGCCTTGACTTCTTTGCCTTCATCTGCAGCTTTCCAGAGGTGACACATGGCTTGTTCTACACCCCTGCCTCCCACACACAACCTATGTGTAAGGAAGGCACCAGCTTACTGCTCAACCTGCCGGTGCAGAAGGAGAACAGCATATTGCTGCAGCAATGTGCATCTCTCCAAATAGGTACCTTGAAATATGTGCTACACATCATCGGCTAGGACACCCTTTCCACTTCTAGAAACACAGAGGAATTTTTTGCTTTCATAGCCCAGTTTTGCTTAGAAAGCCCCCCATCCAAGCATTCCCAGGAAAAATGTGTTCTTGAAACATAAGTATTACATAAAAGAGCTTTGATTTTCCTGTAAAGAAGTTTCAGAAAGGGAATGTGCAGTGCAGAGTTCCTGGAGAAAGCATACCAGGGGAATGTGCTGTGTAATGGGGCCTGAGCTCCCGTGGGTCCCACTAAAGCTCTGGAGTTGGAGCCACATTCCATTCAGCTGAGGGAGAGAAACGCTTAATGTCCTTCTATTTAGAGATCACTGAAACAACAGAAGCCAGTGCCCAAAGGCAGGGAAATCCGAGGGTTCATCAGGGGCCTGAAAAAATGGGATAAGTGCAGAACAAAAGCAGGCAATCAAAGTACAACCTGAACACAAGGGTTCTACAAGGTGAAGTGTGGTACGTCCTGTTTCTGGCTCGCACCCTGCAGTGGTGGCACAAGGCTTTCATGTCCCTGCCACAAGCCCATGTCTCACTCATTCCAGTTCACACCCTGCTCCATTGGCTTAACAACCAACGGCAGACTGGTTTGCACTCAGGAGCTGGTGCAAACGGACATGGGCACATCTCCTGTTCTCCTATGGGGCTCTAAGGAGTTAACAGCTTCAAGGGATGCAGCAGTTTGTTCTGTCAATGTGGGCCTTCACAAGCACAAGGCATTCTACTGAGATTCAGGATCACAAAACCATTTATGTTGGAAAAGACCTTTAGGATCATCGATTACAACCGTTAACCTAACACTGCCAAGTCCACCACTAAACCAAGTCACTAAGTGCCTGTCACGTCAACCTGTCTTTTAAAGAAGTTCAGGGATGGTGGCTCAAACACTTCCCTGGGCACCCTGTTCCAGTGCTTGACAACCCCTTCAGTGAAGAAATTTCAACAGTGAAATACTTTGAAGAGGACAGCTCCGCAATGAGATGACTTTTTGCTGGGGTGAGGATGACAATACTAACAACATAGTTACGTCTTCTGCAAAAACTAGACATTTCCAGGAGCCAGACTAGGCTGACTGTCTGCTTATCCTATGAAAGCCTTGTTGCACCTCCTCTTGAGAAACGCAAACGCTGATAAAACATTACAAGCAAGAGTGCAATACTCATCATTACAGAACAAAGAGGAGCCAAATAAGCATTTGCTGTGAGTATGTGGTCATCAGCCCTGGAACGCTTCCCAGAAACACAGTGTTTTCAGCAGCCCCTTCGTGGGTGAAAGTGAGGCTGTCCATCAGGTAGGGATCAGCTTTTTATTATCACTGTACTGATTAGTTGGGATCCAGCCCAAGGAAGAGATCCCCCGGAGTGGTGTGCTCTAATTGATTTAACCAGCACAACTCGGAGCCTGGTGAGTACTTTTTGGATCTGCTCATAGAGAGGCAGAGGCTTGCAGGGAGGTCAAGAGGAACCAATAATCAGTCAGCTTGGGATAGACACTTCAGCCAGGAGCACAAGCAGAGGAAACACCTTCCTCTGGTGACACAGTGAAAGTGGTGAAGCTGCAATGAGCTTAGCAGAGTTAGGCAAGCACTCATTATCAGTCAGAACCTTGAAAGGTTTTCATTGAACTGGAAACTTGTAATACTCCCATATTCACAAGAATTGCTGTAGTGCTGTGCCAGCACAAGAGTGTGGAGAGAAGGGCACAGCACTCTAAAAGTGCATCTGGTAGCAAGACAAGGATTGAGGACAGGCTGAACAGTCCAGCTGAGAGGAGAGCGGCTTGCTCCAAAAGTGATCGTTCTGGCCATGGATGAAGGTGAGACCACCAGCCTCACCACAAGCATCAGCATCCTTGTCCATCCATTCGTTCTATAATTCTTGTCTGCTCATCCCAGCCTCTCAGCTAAAGGCACAGCTGGAGGGGAGAGGACAGCTTAGAAGGGAAAAGCAGTGTTTTAATAGGCAAGGCAGAAAACCAACAAAAATCTCTTCCATGAGCCTTTCTTCAGCAGAGTGGGAGACATGGCAGACGTCTCTTGACAAAAAGATGGAAAGGTAAGATAAGAAAAGCCATGCTGGGCTACAGAGCATAACAAAGCCTAGTATTGGGAGCCAGAGGAGGACTCATCTGTTTCAAAGGGGATCTCAAGTTTTCCAAGAATTAAGTTACATCACATCCCATTTTGACTTTGACAAAATTTATATATCAAATAAGAATATTTAATTTAAGCCTTGCAGATAATTTCTTCATCAACACGCTTTAATAAAAAAGCAATATGAAAAAATCCTGACCTTCTATAGGTCACTTCTCTTTTCCTAGCCAATCAGATCTCGTTGTTCCCTGAGGTCCTAATCAATTATCAGCCCATTTATTTCACTTGATTTGAAGACTGTGCCCAATTAATTCAGAGATGCATTAAAGTGAAAGGTTTTACAATTGAAATGAATGTTTCTTACTTTCTGTCATGTCCTGCTCTGGGAAATTAAGTTTAAATAAATGTTAACAGAATTGTCAATAATGCATTGCATAAAGGTCAGGATGGTCAGGCTTTAATACAAGGGATGTTTTTATTTCTTTATTATTAGAATGTGTTTTCATCTTCTGTCTGGTAAAAGAAGAGATGCATACAGCTCCCCCATCTGTGGTACAGTTGAAGCTTCATTGCAATGAATTGTGATTTAATATCTTCTCAACCACAACTATTTCCAGTCTCCAGTCTTTTGTCATAATTAACACAAAGTTGAATAGGCTCTCCATTTGACATACATCAGGTAGACTGAACTTTGTATTGGTTAAACAGCTCATCAGAAAGATTGGTCTAAGTGAAGACGAGATCTGTGATTCTGCAGCAAAAGTCTTCACCCATTTGAAAATACAGTAATTTCTCAGAAAAGTAAGGCAGACCCAATAAGTTTTTAAAATGGTAAATGAGATGCCAGCTGCATCCACATTCCCACTCATAAATTTCTTTCCTTCAGCTCAGTCTAGTGGAATAAGTTTTGCCTCCTCTCCCATTGCCGAGAAGCACAACTGCCAGGTTTTCCTGTGTATCTTCTCTGTGTGGATGGAGTATGTGGAAACCTGCCCTGGGTTCGGCTGGGATAAAGTGAATTTTCACCAGAAGTCAGGAGAGGACACAGCCGGGCCAGCTGACCCAAACTGGCCAAACAAACGGGCTATTTGATACCATGTGCCATCGTGCTCGGTGCGGAGTGGGGGAGCTGGCCAGGTGGAAGTGAATCGCAGCTCCAGAGCGCGCGGGGCATCAGGCAGTGAGAAAGTTGCTCTGTGCATCCCGTTGCTTTTGTATATTCTTCTTATCAGGATTGCTGTTGTTACTGTTCACTTCCTTTGCTGTTCTGTTAAACTGCCCTTATCCCAACCCACGAGTTTTGCCTTTTTCTTCTGATTCTTCTCCCCACCCCAGAAGGAGGAGGGGTGATAGAGCAGCCACATGGTCCTTAGTTGCTGTCCAGGGCCAAACCACGACAAAACTCTTGTCCACTCTACCTTTGTAAGAACCTTGAGTACAGGGTCTCCACATACTTCCTAGCAGACTTCTCAGTAATCACCTCCTGCAGGCACAATCACCCTCCTTACAGCCCTAGCAGACAAGGAAAAATTCCCTGTTTTACACAGATGATGCTGAAACAGAGAGGAGCTAAGGTGAGGATCTGCAGAGGGACCTGGGCATCCCTGGTGACCCAGCAGCACTCTGCCTAAGAGCTGCCTAACCAAGCAGAACACACAACACATAATGTGGTCTTCTTAGTGCTTAGCAAAGGACCTTTGCATTTTAGGGAAGACCTGAGGATACCTATGAATGCTGAATACCTCCAATACTCATGTGTCTCTGCAAATCTTGTGCTAGACATGTCCAGTTTTGTGCCAGTCAGGAAAGAACTCAACATGTCCTTAGTATCATTCCAAGACTTCAATGTCCTGGACACCCTCGCTATGGGCTGTGTCAGGACTTCAGAAGGTAGGGTTGTGCCAACACACCATTTCTGTCTGCTTGTTCTGCGGGAGAGCGTTACAACAGAAACAAGAAGTGGGCAGCTGCCCTGAGCACTGTGTAGCACCTCATCTCACTGTACATAGGCACCTAGTCCAGCGTCTCTCCCAGGGCAGGCATTGAGCTTTACCACACAATACAGGCTAATTCCACACCAGTCTGTTGCACATTGACTAAATGTGTCTGGAGATATGGGTTTGGCAGTTGGTTTGGGTTTAGGCAGAAATAATTTAGAAGTGCTCTACTGAGTGGAACTGTACTTAATACTTCTGCTGTTGTACTCCTTGCTAGGACAAGTAAGAGAAAGTAAATTACAAATGTGGAAAAGGAAGGGAAAAATTGGTGTCAGGTGGAATGTGTGCCTTCCACCTCAACTGCCAACAGCTGAAAAATGGACTGTTTTAAACCTGGGAGTCTGCACACGTAAAATGGCTTTGCTGATGCAGGAGAAAGCATCTTGTTCTTCCTCTGATGGCTCAGTTGGGAACTGCTGCAGGAAACATGCCATGTGGAAGAAGAGGGCTAAAATTCAGCTCCCTGGTGTTACCCATTTGTCTTCTACAATGTGGCTGCAATTATGGCATTTTCACTGTTTCAGCAATCTGTACAGAATGAGCCAGGGTCCCCTCTGGTTTCACAAGGTTCCTGGTCAACAAATATATTGCTTAAAAAATCTGGGTAGGAGGCTAGGAAACACAAACTTTAACTTCATGGGAAAAACTCTGCTGCTCTCTTCAGTTTCCTGAACTTTAGTGACAGCACTCACAAAATAAAATCATCCTCAGAATGGGATACAAGTTTCTGAAGTTAGAGATGTTGTTTGTGTATAAAGTGGAAGCACTTTAAAATCAAGAAAGTTATTCAGTTTGCAATCAGTTTGTCATGTGGCTACCATTTCTCAAGGAAGATGTAAAGAATGCTCAGGCCTTCCTCAGATTTTTTAGTCTCAGCATTCTTCTTTTTTCTGTAGCTCCTTCGTTTGTGAAAAAAAAAACACCCAACCAAACAAGTGTGAAAACATAACTCAGATGTAATCCATTAATTTCCTGCTGGAGTTTGCAGAGTGCCTGAAACATCAACTCTGAGATGCAGGATCTGCCCTTTGCATTTCAAAGCAAGTCAGTTCAGATTTGAACTGTGGTACCTTTAATTCCACCACTGTTAGCTCCTCAGTGTGTAAGAATGGTGAAGAAAGGTGAAGCACTACGAAGATCTGAAATATGGTTAGGTCCTTAACCACAAGAAGCAGCACAGGAGATGCATGATTGGTTTTAGTAAGGAAAAGCTCAACTCTTAAAAGTTTGAAAAATACTGCTCCAAGATACTGACCACCCTCAATTCCCACTGAGCCTCAAGTAATTAGGTAATGGAGCTTATTTTCAGTCTTTATCCTGTGCTCTTCTTAAAGCTTTAAGCCAAAATACATCATCACTCATTCTGAGCTTCTTCCCACCCCGTGAAGCTGAATCAGCACTTACTACTAAACCTGTCTCTGGTTTCAAATTCATTGCTTCATATCACACCCCAGGAATGGGGCCAGTAGGTTTTTAGGGATTTATTTGCAAGTCCAGATTAGTACAGATTCGTTTGCCACAACCATCTGTATTTTTTTAAAAAGTGTACTTATTCCTTTAACTACCTTCATTTAATTTGATTTTTTAAACATCAAACAAAATAACTGGAACTTTGTGGAAATATGGATTCAATCAGTGATCATTGGCTATTTTTTCCTGCCTCAGTTATGAAAGGAGATGAGGTGTTTAAATTACTAGATTTCACATGTGGAAGGAATAAGTGTGAAGGAAATAGCATAGGATTCTTTCCAAGCTTGAATTACAAATTATCCCAGGACCCAGGAGAGGAGCAGAGCAGGGCAGAAAACAAGATTTCAGGAGATTCTTTGTCAAGTTAGTTTCTCAATCAGCCTTGAAAGGCACCTTGAGGACTCAGTTTCTTCCTTATGTTGCATTCCTCTACTGGTGTAGAAGCTTAAGGAATCCAGTTGGTACCTTTCTCAATAGCTGCTTAGATGATGTGCTGAAGTATTTATCTCACAATAATGCATGTTAATGCCAATTTTGCAAGAAAAATGAACTAACAGGTGAACTTCCCTCAGAGAACCTACTTGTTAGTGTGAATTTTGCAGGTACTTAGAACTCACATAATACTAACCTACACGCTCAAAGGGATTCTTTAAAAAAACCCTCATGAGGTTTGATATGTGGATATTATTAAACTGTTCAAATGTCTGATAGGTGGAAATTCGCATCTTCCTTTAAGTCTGTCAGTAATGTAAGAACAGCTATCTCCATCCATTCTTTTACTCTTCCCTGCCAAGTTTCTTTTCCTAAATAGGTAGTTCTTTCAGGTAGGCCAGTAGGAGTAAATGACTATTCAGATTACTAGCCTGGGTACTATAATCAGCCAAGTGCCAGAGGGTGTTGTTCCTGCTCTGAATGCCCACAAATCTAGAGAGAAACCTCTGCCTAGGGGTTATGTTTCCTCTGGCATCAAGATAGGGGAAGATAATTTCCCTCTCTGGTGCAATGCAGTTACCATGTCAATTGGTGCCAAGAGCATTCTGCAGAGAAACAGCAGTAAAAGGAAAACTAGCAGCCAAGCTCCTGTATCATGTTTTAAATTTAATTTTTTAATTTCTTTTTTAATAATTGACCTGTCAAGATAATTACTGCAGATCATGAGGCAATGTCTCTAGCACATTTAGGAAAAGCAGAACCATTCCAGGGAGGATGTACATTTTCAAAGGGTTTTCTGCCTGGAGAGGAATGCAATTTCATCATCAGCTTAAAGGCAAATGTTTGGGAAGAGGGGCAGGAGGGACAAATGAGGAGTACAGGGCAAGGGCTGCGGCCTTTTCCAACTGTAATTTTTGTTAGGTTTTTGAGAATTAAAAATCCAGTGGCAGATGATCTTGCCCTGTAAAGGCTACTATTGAAATGAATACGAGCAGACTTTTCTTGGACATCACTGCAACGCAACAGACATTCTCAGTGACAGGCTAAGGATAATGCCATGTCTTGCATTATTCAGTGTACAGTTGGTCTTTAACTATAAAGCCTGGTCCATTTTTGTTTGACTTTTATGCTTACTTCCAGTGGGGCTTGTTTACACTCTGCTCCCCCATCCAGCTTCTCTCCTCCAAATACTCTCCAGGGACCATAAGCCAGAGTATCTCTGCAGGCTGTTATGCAGCACCGTGCTGCAAATTCAAGCCATTAATATGACAGCACATCCGATCCCAGAACTACTGTCCACCACTCCCTAGCTCTCCTATGGGAACAGCTGCTTTTAAATGGCACACACCAGTGTCTCATACTTTGATATTCAAAAGCTTAGTGGACCGTGCTCTGTGCGCTGGGAAGAGAAATATAAGCTGAATCTGTCTTAGAAGAATTCTGCTGCACAGTTTAGCTTTCTCAGTAATTTTAATGCAGCACTGACCAGATAATAAAATCCTTAATATTGAATATGAGCTTCTGAAGTCACGAATGTCATCAGTTTAAAGTGGAAGCAGACATAAAAGAAGCCTAAATCATGGCTTCTTTGAAATCAATATGAAATCACTTCTTAGCCTGAATAGGCCAGAATATGGTCATAATTATCATAAAACATAAAATTTCACTTCCCAAAAGGAAGGGGCATAATGTTTTCCGGGGTGGAGGGTGGGGGGGTGGGGTGCGAACAGCCATATGTCTCAGTTGTATACTAGACTCTTACTTTCCTTTTTTAACCATGCTTCTATGTGTAACAATTGATAAGGGAAAGGTGAGAAAGCAATCTAAGCATCACTGCTTAAAAGATCTGCCTGAGTCTGCAGATAGCCCGAAACGCCACCTTTGAATTGCTCCTTTGCAACCCATTTTGGATTCCAGACAGAATACTTTAAGTGGCAGTCTTACTAACTGCTTCACTGCTCAAAAGCTTTTGAAAAGAAGAGGAAGTACCAGTGTGAGGACAAAGTACTTCTAGGGTTGGGTGTCCAGTAATAGAGCTGGGAGTTAGTGTAGGACTTTCATTCTTCTCAGAAGTTTAGGTTTTAAATACTTGGACAATACACTCCTGACTGTTGACTAGACCTACAGCTTAGACCTATCCTTCTATATTTTATAGTTGACCCTAGATTTAATAAGAGACAAATCATCCTCTTCTGTTCATTAATAGGTACAACTGCAGGATCAACTTATTCTCACAGGATGACAATGATGCCATTATCTGAAAGGCTGCAACTGATCACTCCTGAATGAACTGGGGCTACATGGCTAAGCAACAACAAGTAGTAGAGGAATAGGAGTGGGACAAAAATGCAGTGGGCCACAGTTTAAATAAAGGTGAAATAAAGGTGAAAGTTGCTCTTAACCTTGGCTTAATATCCACAAAGACAAGAAAGCCCTCATGGCCATTGCTATAAGACCAACCAAATGAAGAAAAGAGAATTTCAGGTTTCATAAGCTCTATTCTTTGCAATTCTCTTAGTTTAACATTTCTATCCAAACCCTGGCTACCATACTGTGTTGTACTGGTTTCTGGTTCCTGGCAGGCTCTGCTGTTTTAATGCTGCTGGTACACTGGGGGACCTTCATGTCTCTAATGGAACCCAAATTTTACTGCAGAAGGGAAAGGGAATTGATCTGCTCTGAGTCACAATTACAGATTCAGCTTCAGAACATTCTGAAAGCTACCATCAGGTGTTCCCAACAGGAACTAGTGTCCAGCTGGGACCGAGCAACAGTGACTGCCTGACTTAAGATGCCATTAAAATCTAGAAGTATCACTTAACACTGGAAGAAAATGCCTTTTTTTTTTTCCCCTCTATCTTGTCTCTTCTTCTTAAATCACCACTCAGCATTATCTACAAAGGGCTTAAGAAGCTTCTGTTCTGGTTTTTAGGAAGTACTGAATGAGAGATCAAGGTCAAATATGACCAGAGATCAGCTCTAGGGGCAAGTGCTGATCTTGAAACAGAGCATTTCACACCTCAAAGCATGTTTATTGCTCAGGCAGAAAGGAATAGAGCAGGCAGGGAGCTGGAGCAAGGGCAAAAAATGCATGTGTTACTGCATAACTACATCTCTGTGTTCCGTTAACTATTCAGGGTCCACAATGCTTGAGCTGGAATTAAACAGAATAGAGGATGAACAAAAGCCCAGTACTGCGTTGATTAGAGATTAATCCAAGGTATTCAGTGCCTTTGATGATGGACATTAGACCTCTCTGAGGCCACTGCACAGGAAAGAACCAGCGGCAGAACAAAACAGATGTGTCCTTGCTTCAAGTCACCCTGAAGTCTGGACTAAAGTGGAGAACAGGACTTTTGCCTTTCCACCAGGCTTTCATCATAAGACCGTTCTCTGGTTATTTTGGAGAGAATGTATTCCCCTCCAGCAAGCTGAAAGCAGCTGCCTCCCTCCAAACACCTATGTGCAATAGCTTGCAAGAAAAAAGAAAAAAACCCTGCATTGATGCCTGATTTTCCAAACTTGTTGCTAGTTTAAAAACCAGCCATCACATGGGAAAAGAGGGAAATGCTGTCAACTCCATTACTCACAACTGCAGATAAACCCTGATGACACAATATTTTTCTCAAGTGATGTTGTGACTTGGGGCAACATAAGCGCTTCAGTCCCTCCCTTCCACCTGGATAGATCCTTATTAGCATGTTTGCTCCTACATTGTATTGCTTGGTAAGAAATTAGAATTGCAGGAGGAGGGTTATATCAGTACTCTGATTCTAAGAAACACGAGCCAGACAGTTCCTATTTAGTGTGCATGGGAGAAGCATAAATGTCTTTTATGGTTGAACGTAAATGATGAAATACTGTATTTGCTGAGGAGAGGAAAGGGGATATCCCATATTATAATCTATGATTTATTTCTCCTATCTGCCTTGCTGCCTTTACAGCAAGTTTCTTCCTTCAATAGCAGGTAGGTTCATCTACAGTTCCACAGTGGTCACAGGAGAATTTTCCTTCCCTCCTGGAAAGTATCCAGTCCTCTTTCTCTCTAAGGAAAGGGCAACCCCTCCCTCCCACTCCAAGCAGAGCAGAGAGCTGGAAACCTGCCATGTAGGACTGTCACATCAGTTTAATTTTACCAGTGACAATAAAGGGGGTCAGTACCCAATTCTGGAGGTGGTAGCATGCATACTAAAACTACTGACTTTCCAGACCCTGTCCCTTCAACAATATGATGAAGAGCTGTAGCACTAGAACTGCCTGCAGCACGCTGTAGCCAGGGGGTTGCCAGGGAGCCAAATGCAGCAGGCACACACATCCTTGCTTGGAAAGACTCAGACTTACAGCTTCTGCTTGGGACAGGAAACAGAGTGAATGAGCCCTGAGACTCTACCATGCAAGACATGCAGTCTGTGTGAGAATATAGCACCTCATTTTACGTCTTCCTGCCCTCCCCCAATACTTCTTTTTTGGCTTGCATGGGTGTGTGAAGGACAAGTCCCAAAACAAAAAGGTCCGCTTGGGATGGTAGCAAAGGAAACCAGGGTTTACCTTTCCCACTTGTACTTCCCAGCCATGCCCCCTGCGAAGCAATACTGCCAACCTCAGCTCAGGTAGATTAACTGAGCTGTTCACATGAGCATGCCCTGAACAGCCTCAGTCAAAACTAGCCAGGTGAGCTAACACAGCTTAAATGACAGGCTTTCAGTAACTCTCTCCATTTCAACTGAAATGTGATAGGCAGCATTCACAACAGCAGCTTCACCAGCAGATTACACAGGAAAGTATCTTCCACAAAGAGCTGGTGACAAGTAGCCAGTCAACTTGTGTGTCAATACAAGTGCATATAGAAAAGGATGCACCACAGATGTGAAAGCTCAGCTTCAGACAGTCTAAAAGCTCATTAAATCACTGAGTCTAGTGGCTAAGCACCTCTAAAGACCTAAAGCCAGCCAAAGGGAAAGAGTGGGCACAGAACACCAGGTGTCTTTCAGAGCTGAGGCCTAAAATTTACCACTCGTCTTAGGCAGAAGATGCCCACTGCAGTAACACTGCCATCAAGCATTTTATCTGTGGTTTTCCTGCCCCCAAAACTCTTTCAAATCTGTTTCAATGCTGCTAAAAGACTTGCACATTCTTTTCCTTACCCCAGCATCCTTGTTTACAGCCTGCAGGTATAAGCAGGCCTGCTGAAAACAAGAAAAAAGATTTTACAGTGTGTCTTATGAAACAATATCACTTACGTAGTATTGCAGGGATATGTACTCCAGAAATCTGGACAATGTGAACACCAGATCCTTAAACTTACTTCCAGGACTTAGACAGTGATGTAGGTATATAAAGCTGTGTTCCCAAAGAAGTCATACTGGCTATTATTGGTATGCAAAAGAGCAGAGCACATTTAAATACCATCTAGTTGCTCCTCCCCTCAATATTACAGATCTTTAAAAAATGCATTGATTTATCAGGCTTGAAAGAGACTGGTGTATTGCTTGCTACAAAGTTAGATCTTTACTACACACCAGAATACCATTGTATACTACATACTGTGTATTATAACAACAAACGATCCTGCTATAGATTACAAGCCACAATGGCCGGTGTAGGTTTGGGTGAAAAATGTTACAAGCTAATGTTGTCAAAGATGATGTCTCCAAATAACTGTGGCAAAAGTCTGTTGTGTAACCCAGATATGAGCCCTTCAGGCACAAAACTCAGCTGAAAGTTCATAAGGGAAAAAAATGAGGAAAGAGAAGGGAGAGGCTTTGTGAAATTCATGTGCTTTATTACAAAGATCCAAGCTAGCACTGCTTCAAGCCCTTCATAGCTGAAAATGCCCATAGACTTCTAAATATATATATGCCTCCAAAACCAACAATATGCAGTCTGGGCCATAAAAAAACTTGGTTTGCCAGAGTTCTGAAGTAATTCCAAAATATTAGCTCATTCTGGTGGGATGCTGAGTTACTAGAAAGCCTCCTCATCTCCCATGTTCCTCTAGTTGTAACTTCCCGGAATATCTAGATTTCTTCCTGGAGTTAAAGAACTTCTAGGACTTATGAATGTGCTTAGGCTGGAGTAACTCCCCTTACCTGGTGTTAAATGAGAAAGTCAAACTAGTCTACCCTTGTACTCCAATCAGCCAACAGCAACACTGTTTTAATATGAGTTAGCTTGAAACTGGAAGAATTTGAACCTCACACGCATTTTAGTTCTGTCACATTAGGAACTTGGCAGGCTTAACAAGACAGCTGGGTTCTAAATTAGCTGTAACTACTCTGGGGAAAAAAAAAAGACCTAGGTATCTTTGAGATAATCTCAGTGGAAAACATCTGGTCACTGCTCAGGAAAAAAAAAAAAAAAAGACAAAGCAGCATTGATGATGAATGAGAAACAGGACAGAAAAAACAATATGTTTTTATTTTGTAATGCCACTCTGTAAATTAATGGTATGCTTCAGTGTGGAACTCTGTTCATTTCTGGTCACCCATCCTGGGCAGAAGCTGCAGTGAGAGGGAAAAGCAGTATCACACATTCTGCTCTGTGTTTGCCAATACACCTTCATCTGCTGTCACACAGTTTGTTCCTCTACGTCATTTTCACTTTTCATCCAGATCCTTCTTTATGTGAAAGTTATTTTCCTCGCTGGTATTGTCTGCTTCTTGAAATCTCCTTCCTAAAATGAAATGCCAACTAAGAAGTTGTTGGTATCCCTATGGACACTGAACTCCAAGCTATTGTGGGATTTTTACTTAAGGGATCATATGCTCTTTCTTAAATAAACTCCCATTAGAAGTCTTTCATGCTAATTAGTCACCCCTCCTCTTGGATGATCAAGCAGGAACAACTGCTTCACACCCCGGTAAACTGCTGCTTTAAACCCCTGTCTTTTTGTCACACTCAAATAGTTCATGTATGTTTACGGTTGCAATTCCCCTGTTACTACTGCTTCATTGACTTTTTTCTCTGAGATCTCCCTTAGCAGTATGGATGCAGTATCTATTTATTGAGGAAAAAAACTGTTCATACAACCTGTTAGTCCACCTCTAATCACACTATGGGAAATTTCTGTCCACATAGACTGTCACATACACTTGACTTACATTTTACCTCATTAGTTTACTCAGAGTCATTTCTTTCTTTAAAGCTACAATACTCTTCTCACACCTCTGTGACCCAAGCTATCCTTTGAGTACAGTTCATAGTCAGGAATTGAAGTATCTTATTGATTTTTCTCACTGCAATGTATTTCAAGCTGTCTATCGAATAATGTCTGTTCTATCAAGGTCCTCTTCTCATACTAAGCAGGAGTGTCTACGGCTGTCAGTCTTGCTGCCATTCACAAGTACTGACATCCACTAAAAAGAAATTAGAACAAAAGTGATCTAACAATGAAAAGCTGTAATTTGAAGATATTGAAGAAAAAGGCTTTTGTCATTTTTGACTCATATGGAACGTGTCACATAACACGACCCAAACTGTTTGACAAGAACAAATTACCACAAAACTCCCTATCAAAATAAGCCAAAGCCATTAAAACATACAAATAAATCCCAGCTCAAGTATGAGAGTAAGACACTGTATTACAGGAAACAATGTTTACCAGATTACACTACTGGATTAAAAAACAGTAAATATCATTATTAATAACTAATCAAGAGCTCCTTATTTTTTCAAAATGGAGGAATTTTTAAAATCTTAAACAGAAATCAGCTTCAAAGTAGATTATGTAATTTCATAGGGTTACTACCATATTGAATAAAACAGAGATATAAAAGCTGAAAAAAACCTGACACTAACAAAATGTAGATTAACTGCAGAAACAGACAAAAGGCTGCAGCAGCAGATCAAAGACAGTGCAGCTTGGCAAAGTATGATGGAGCATTACCATAATGAATTTTGTGAGTAAGCAGTGTCCTTTAAACTAATTCTTTTGATCTCTTAAGAAGGCATTTACTATAATCAAGAAACGGTTTACTTAGCAAAAAATGAAAAATAAAGTTAAAAAAAAAAATAGACTTATCTAGGATTTAACTTTACCCCATTTCCAGCACCTCCATCATGATGTTTCATAGATTTCTAACATGCTTATCCTGATCATCTAGTCTGGCCTTCTGAATTCTAGCCAAAAGAATTTCCCAATTCCTGACTTGTCCATTCTAAAAGTAATTTCCTTCTGTTTCCTTTCAGGACTAAGAGTGAAAGTGAGACTAGATTTCAGGTCAGGTGCCTGGACTAAAAGGAAACCCAGCTCATCAAATGGCTGAATCGAGAGCCAACTCAGGGATTACCTGTAACATAGGTGAAATCGAACCCTTGCAGCCCAAGGACAGACAGACAGGGTTGGGATGCTCTTAGGCAGCTGACGTGGGATAGTAAAGCCAGACACAAAAATCCTGGGGAGCTGGGTTTGCTGTGCCCGCTGCTGCTGGCTACACAGGAGCTGGGGCAGTAAACACTGCGGCAGGAAGGGCTCATTCTCCCCATCCCCCCAACGTTCTCTCAGCAAAAGCAGGAGCCATCAGCAGTGAGAGCTGTAGCTTTGCAGGGGACTGCAAACTAGCAAAACTGTGGGATTACTGTTGCCATGGGCAACTGCTGGCTGTGCCTCTTCCTCGACCCGGTCTCTTCTGGGCTGTACTAGGCTTGCAGCGAGCAGGCAGAGCAACAGCACTTCCACAGCAAGTGTCTAAAAGCCTGGGGTGAACCTGCCTCGTTCTATTCAGGTTTCGATCCAAACTAGACTAGCAGGTCTATGGGAATCTCGGGGAAGACTGTTGCTTGCCTAGGCATGCTGCTGCATGCTGGAGCCATCCGACAGGCCAGGCCATGCACCAGATCAAAGAGATCCGTAACTGTCACTACAATGAAGACATAGTGCTAATAATTGTTTGGAGCAGGAGTCCACTCTTTTGAGAAATTTTCCTGAGTGCTGTTAGAGGAGGCCTGTTTGTTTTCAAATGAGCAAGTGAAATCTAAGGCGCTCAGATCTGCTAATAATTATCCTCAGAGCCGCTCTTGCTGCTGCCTTTTCCCACTCTGTCCATCACATGGCTGCCTCAGAGAAGGAGTGGCAAGGCAGGCTGAGCACTCTGTGCGGCAGGAGGCTATTACGCCTTATTAACTTTGAGTGACTAAGCCTTTTGTGCAGAAGATGAATACAATTAAAATACATTTTCATTGCTAAACTGCTAGAGTGAGGAGGAGCTGGGCTTGAGTGATTCTTTTTGTCCTAATTCTCTAGTGAGCTTGTGAAAAATAGCAAGGCTGAAGTTAAGAAAAATACAAAATTATTTGTTGATGAAATAATAACAACAATAATTAAAACACAAACAAACAATGACTACACATTATTTAAGCCACATAGACATCTGATGCAAAAGGCAGGTATCTCTCATTTCAGAAAAAAGAAGAAAGTTACTCAAAGTGTGAAGACAACTGTTTACACAAGCTCAGGCAAGTCTCTTTTCAGACTTAATATGGCTGTCAACTTTGAAAGATTCCATTTTCCAGTCTTGACTTAATATACAGAAATAGCCAGAGCCATCTCAAATTATTTAAAAGCGTCTTCAACAAGCTGGAAATCCTTCCACCCTTGTGGGAATTCCTGCAAGGAACTGAGCAGGCTGAAATACGCCAAAAACCAATGTTTGGCATAAGTAACTCTGTCTGCTGCTGCTACAGTAATTTAAGACAGGCAGCTGCTGGGAAAGACTCTTTCTCATGGTAACCCTTTCCATGTGTGTCCTCCACCCAGATGTAAAGTCAAAGACCCTCCTCTCAAAGGAGCAGCTTTGAAGTTCTTAAGTGATATTTAACTCCAACAACATAACCCCTTTATCTTTGTTATAAAGCAACCAGTAAAATAAGATACCACACCCCAAAGACTCCATTACTTTGAAGAGAAGAGTTAAAGCAGAGGAAGGAGCTGCAACCTTCCTTTGCTCAGGAATCCTAAGAATTGTGCTATGTGTTTAACAGCATTGTTTGAAGTCAGAGAATGCAAAGTCACTCAGCAAGATTTTTACCTCCTTGTTTCAAATAACAGTGGTAATACAGGCTCCACCATCTGAGTGCACCTATGACCTGATTTTTGGCTGCTTCTCTGAGATACTTTTGAATTCACATGCTTTTAATTTTTGAAAGAAAAAGTGTTTGGGAAAGGAAGCAGGTATGAAAAATATATCTGCAGTCTGGGAGCTACAGTTAATAGAAAGGAATTGTCTGTTTTTTATTTATCTATATAAATGCATAGAGTGATGATGAAGGACTCTAGACTCTCTGGGAGTTTTTCAGAGTAGAATGAAAAAAGCAGTCCCTACAAACTTACAGTATGGCTTGTCACATACAGATTGATGCTATTAACCCGTGGAGGAGAAGCAGTGGGGTCTATTTCACGCTCTTTCCCCACTCCCAACGAGCCATGCCCAGAACCTTGTAGTACTGGCACGAGGAGGAGGTCCACAGCCTCTTCATCCAGTCCTGGTTATTGTCTTAATCAAAAAGATTTGGATCACACATTTGAACGGTAAAATTGCATCTATTTAACGCTGTAAGTATTATTTCTGGATAGAGCAGGGTCAAGTATCTAATACCTCTGCATTTCTGGAGGAGAAAGGGGGAGCATATATGTTTGAACAAAATGGCTTATTTTTAGTGGTAGTTCCACTTCCATCCAGATCCTCTTCTATTATTCTGCAAATGTTCACACTAGCTGCTTGATAGCTAAAAAGCAAAAAAATGTTCAAAATGCTCAAGCATGGCTTATATCGTCGTGTGTATGTGGATGGATCGTATTCACATGACAATTTGTGGTGGAACTGTTCAAGCAACGAGCCGAGAAAGGGGCCCGAGAGTTCAGGGGGAATGACATAAAAACTGGGCAATCAAGAACACAGGTATAGCACAACAGTCTACTTTCAAAGCAGAGCAACAAACAACTAATGAGAAATGTGCTGGGTGACAACTCTTATCAGCCACTTCTGAAATAATTGCAAGGATGTTTACAAAACTCTGAGCATGTTCAACGACAATTTGAAAAGCGAGTATGAAACTCAATTCATTAAATAAGTCAATTATTCCAAACAGTTCCACCACTTCCTGTAAATCACAATCTGAAGAAAGCAGCCCTGGCTGAGCAGGCATTTCTGTTTGGCATGGTTTGTCACCATGGCTCTTCCTATGTCAGCGAACAGCTCCTTCTGGTTTATGTAGGCTGTGATACTTTTCCAGTACTTTTCTCAGTATAGTCACTCATTGCTTCATGAAAGATTTATAACGGTATTAAAATGGACCATTTAAACCCACAGCAAAGCAACACGCAAAAGCTTCTCCTCATTTCATCAATACGGTGAACATAAATGGCTTGTGTGGATCAGCTCTACTCCTGAAGGACCCCCAAAGGGGTGTGCTGTTAGGACCACCGCAGGGCCTTCTGAGGCCACCACACACCACCCTGGAGTTACCTGGCCTATTCCTGCTGCGCCATCAGATACCCAACACCAGTGGCCATCTCCTCAAAGGGGCATTAGCATCCGTTTCCTCAGCAAGGCAATGCCCATCTCCTTGGCAGGCACCAACAGCCATTTCCTCAGCAGGCACTACCAGCCATTTCCTCAGAGGGATATTGGCATCCATCTCCTCAGAGGGGCGTTGGCATCCATTTCCTCAGGGAGGCAGCGCCCACCTCCTCAGCAGGCATCAGAGGCCATCTCCTTAGCGGGCACTGACAGCAATATCCTCAGTAGGCCCAGGCGCTCATCTCCTCAGCAGGCAGTGGTGGCCATTTCCTCAGCAAAACACTGGCTCTCATCTCCTCAGGTAGAGCTGCCCCTCTGTGGTGCCAGGCCCTTCCCAGCAGCCGGGGGAGG
>Ga0065711_1037888_pt1 | contig 19383 bp, 32 predicted proteins | sample Hoacrofraction12_FD_59098 | JGI IMG/M metagenome (GOLD analysis project Ga0065711, IMG submission 59098) | Hoatzin crop microbial communities from Cojedes, Venezuela - Epithelial fraction 12 v2 (version 2) | ecosystem: Host-associated > Birds > Digestive system > Esophagus > Crop | place...
GGGGGGGGGGGGTGCCGGACGAGTGGCTCCCGGCAGCGTGGCGGAGCTGACATGACAGCCGAGCTGCTCAGAGGGATCTGATACAGACACAGAGATATATCACACAGATGAAGCGATAATTTCACAGCGATTAAGCCACACTCTGTAGGAGCCTTCATTAAGGTCTGCTGGGGAGAAGAAGCAAGCCCTCTATTTTTTCATTTCTTTCTTAAGGCAGCAGATACTAGCACTCCGAGCATGTTCCCAGATTTGTTTTAAAGAGGGCCCTTCCCCACGTGAACATCCCAGACCCGTTTCCAGTCTCTGGCTGTCCTCAAACCGCAAGCCTCCCGCCTGCCACAGACGCTGAGCTGTGATCTGGGTGAGGCTGCAAGGGCACGGCCGGGCCAAGCAGCTGGGGACGGCTCGACGCAGCCCACCCTGGGAGCCACGGGCAGCGCCAGGAGAGCGGTCTGCACCGGGATGCTGAGTGCAGATGCAGGACTCCGACCAGCAGATCCCATTCTCTCGGCTGCACGTCCCCAGGCGTGGCACCTGATTATTCACTTGCAGCTCAAAGTTTTACTCTTGCTGCCCACGCTGTACTGTCCTGGATGTAAAAGACTGATTCTCTGCAGCTGCTTAAAACCAGGCGGAAAGAACCCTCGCGTGCGAGGCTGCGGCTCACCAGTGCTGTCTCAGCAAGCCTCACCCTGGGAAAATGTCTTTGGTTGATTGACACCACAGAAACACCCATTACAACGTGTTTTAAACAAAAACATCTGCACTTACTTGTACAGCACAAGTCAGAGAGATTAGTCCCCCCTCACCTTGGCAAGCACAGGGAGCAGGGCTGGTCCTGCCACCGGGCCACCCGCGCCCAGGTCCCTCGGCACAGCAGTGAACGCAGGGCCTGCGGGGACAGCCCACAGCCCACTACCGAGGGAACAAGCTCGTCCTGATCCATTCAAGAGCTCCTCACAGGACCAAGCAAACAGCTCTATGCCATGCCCTGGGGAGGATTGGGCCGGGCATGGTGATGGCCACTGCCTTGCTCGTGTCCATGGGGAAAGAGGATAAATCCTCCTCTGGAGGGGCAGACACAAGTGACAGTGGTCCTGCTGCCTGGGAGGAGGTGGCTAGGTCAGAGCTGACCCCAGAAACCAGTGGCTCGATGTGCTCCCAGAGTGAGGATAGCGGTGCACACCCCTCCGTCCCAGCACAGCACGGTGGGCTTGGGCTTTCCCACCTCCCCTTCCAGGGGCCGGCGTTAGGTGCCTCCCCCCAGCAGGTCAGCGCACAGTGGCAGACAGCAGACTGGCACTCAGCTAGCGAGACTGAACCCATCTGAGAATCATAGAATGGTTTGGGTTGGAAGGGACCTTGAAGATCATCTGGTTCCAGCCCCCCTGCCATGAGCAGGGACATCTTCCACCAGACCAGGGTGCTCAGAGCTCCATCCAACCTGGCCTTGAACACTGCTAGGGAGGGGGCAGCCACAGCTTCCCTGGGCAACCTGGGCCAGTGCCTCACCACCCTCATGGTGAAGAATTTCTTCCTAATATCTAATCTAAATCTGTCCTCTTTTAGTTTACAGCCATTCCCCCTTGTCCTGTCACCACACACGCTTGTGAAAAGCCCCTCTTCATCCTTCCTGTAGGCCCCTTCAGGTACTGGCAGGCTGCCCTAAGGTCACCCCGGAGCCTTCTCTTCTCCAGGCTGAACAGCCCCAGCTCCCTCAGCCTGTCCTCATAGGAGAGGTACTCCAGACCTCTGATCATCTCCGTGTCCCTCCTCTGGACCGGCTCCAACACATCCATGTCCTTCTTATGTTGGGGGCTCCACAGCTGGATGCAGGACTCCAGGTGGGGTCTCACGAGAGCGGAGTAAAGGGGCAGAATCCCCTCCCTCGCCCTGCTGGCCATGCTGCTCTTGATGCAGTCCAGGATACGGTTGGCTTTCTGGGCTACAAGCGCACATTGCCGGCTGATGTTGAGCTTCTTATCCACCAGTACCCCCAAGTCCTTCTCCTCAGGGCAGGGACAGACACGTTTCACACGCAGGCACGACCTCCTCTGCGTTGGCTCATCCTTCAGCGTGGCTGGCAGTGAGAAAGCCACCATGGCGGGCAGGGAGCTCCGGGCAGGCAGGATGAATGCAAGATCTTACAATTACATCCCAAGAAATCAGAGACCCAAAATGCAGAGACACGGTTAAATGCAGGCACGTTCGTCTTCTACAAGACAAATTGCTTTCAATAAGCTGGAATTATTTCTCCTGGGCTTTTTAAAGACTTCTCAAACGTATTAGGACAGCCAGGAGCACAGATGAACTATTTAGCTTCCTTGACAGGAAAATATTCTCTTCACACAATCAGTACGACTTACGAGAAACCCAGTGGGAAAATTTGTGCCATCTTCACATGGAGATGCACAGAATGATTAATCTAAAGTTAACTGTGATTTATTGTCCCATCCCAGGCAAAAGGCCCCAAACCTTCACCAGCTCTGCCCGTTGCCGAATACCAAATCCTGGCAGGATGGTCTCCTAATTAAAATTATGGGACGTGGGAGTCCAGGAGTTGATTCATTGCTCTGCTCTTGTCCCCCTGGGTGACTCACCTGATCCCCTGGGACATTGCTCCCCTTCTGCGATACGGGGAGAGCAACCCTCCCCTCTGCCAGCGCTCCTGTGCCTTCTCTACTGCAGGATCTGCATCTGCACAATTCATTTCAGATGGGGCTTTGCATTTGATACCTCATCAAAACTTCATGGCTATACTTTGAAATGTTGTCATATTTTTTTTGTTGTCATATTTTTCTTTTTAAGCTGTGTAAAAAGGCTGAAATTTGGGATTTGGATGGTTACCTCTCAGTAAGCCGTTAAAAAAATAAAACCAAAATAAACCCAAGGTGCAGCAATGGTTTAACAAGTGTTTGTGGAGAGGTGATATCACAGTATGGTTTGGATCAATTTTTCAGCCACAGGAGAAGAGCGGATGAGGCTCGAGGACAGGCGTCCTGCTCCCGCAGCAGAGCCGGACAGACGGACGCACCCTGGCGCAGCTGCAGCAGCGCTGGCTCCCGGTCCCCCTGCTCCGGCGAGTGTTCAAGCGCCAGTCGCATGGACTTGTCACACTCTGCCAGCGGTAAAATAAATGAGGAGGACCTTGGGCTGCAGGTGATGAATGTGCAGCCAGCACGCCAAGATTTTGGTGGGTCACCATTCTGTTTAAGCTCAACACAATTATTTTAATTATTACCTGGATCTCAACTTCAATTGGCCACCCAAGGGCAGGTCTTTATCTGCACACAGCGATGCAGGAGAGCATTGCTGTGGGCACATGCAAGAGCTAACATATGCTTTTCCCCATACCAGGGATGCCGACTTTGCTTTAGCTGAAGAAGGAGCTGGGAGATTTCCCATGGGCCACCAGCACCTTCTCCCACCTTGCCACACACTTCGGGCTGGAGCATGAGGTCCAACCCAGCTTCCTCTAATAAACAAACTGACTTCCCCAAACCCAGCAGCAAGAACTAATTACAGCCCGTCCTCTACACGAGAGCAAAAACCCCTGTAGGTGAAAACACCAAGGATTTCTCCTTGCAGCCTCCTGAAGGGGAAGAGGTTGACAAGCACAGGGTTGTACCAATGGTTGTGGCAAAACCCTCGCCCGTTTGCAGAAGCACTTTAATGCTGTTACCAGATGAATGCCAGCCAGCAAAATGATTAAAAATGCTAAGGCTGGCAAAACGTAGGAAGCTTTGAAGAGTGTGTATCAGAACAGCTTCCACTGCCCCGACACCGCCTCGGGCTCTGCAAATCCATTTCTCCCTACAATTGTGTTGACGTACTAGTTTATCTCACTTGTTAAGTAACCTGTATCAAAATGATCAGAGAAATATTTTTTTGAAGTTTCTAGTGACCCAGTTCAAAGTAACAATGTGAAATTTATTCGTCCGAGCCAGGCACATGAGGCGGGGAGGCAACACTTCTCATCTGCATAAGGGCCTATAAATATCCTTATGCAAACCACGGCCAGGCTCTTGTTAATGCCAACACGACCTGAAAATGATGTTAAATACTGAAGGGAAAGGGAAATTCAATTACTCTCATTTGATGCAGAGCAGGAGAGTGCCCTTTAGCAGTGTAGCAGTTTATGAACTGCAAGCAGTGGAGAGGTGATGGGGAAGGTGGAGGGACCGCATACTGCTGAGCTGGGACTGGGTGCCCAAGGGGCCAGCGTGCCACAGGGACCCTCCAGATAGGATTCACTTTTATATTCCATAGGTGTCACATAATCATGCCCAGCTTTTGAAGATAAGGAGCCTAAAAGCGATCCTGTGTCACTGTCCCCAGCTCATCTGGAGGCTTTGCTCCTCTCGCCAGGGTGCAAGCTGCGTTGGGAGCCCCACCATCCCCTGCAAATCTCCCCAGGTTAATGGGAGGTGCGAGCATGCGGCGGGGAGGGCTCACAAACGATGCACCGTCAGCAATAGTGGGTGTGTGTTAATCCTCCCCCAGCACCCCTCTGAGGGTGAACAGGGTGGAATTACAGCCATCACTGAACCGTCAGCGATGCCAAACAGCCGTCAGAGCAGAGGCAAACGCCATGCTCCCATCCCTCTGGAGCTGCCCTCCCCACGCGGGCTGGGGCCAGGGCTGCCAGTCCCACCAGGGCTATTGCAAAGGTCAGAAGTCGTGATCCGATTGAAAGCACGGCGATGCCAACCCCTGCGAAAAGCGGTCCCTGCACTAGGAGCAGCAAGCCAGGCTCGCAGGCTGGCAGAGCCCCACGCGTGTACCCGAGGGCACTCCCACGGGCAGCGCTCCGGCGTTGGACAGAGAAGGCATTTCCAAGGGTTTCTGGGAGCTCCGAAGCCAGCATCGCTGGGACCCTCCCTGCATCCCCCGCACTGCTGGCGAAGACCGGCTGCACCCCCCCCAAACCCCACACAGTCCCTTGAGCTCTGTAGATGCCTCTGAACGGGGCTGAACCCGGTGCTACTCAAAGCAAAGGGAGTCTACAACTGACTAGGATCAGAGCTTTCCATTTCAGCAGCTGCAGCTCACCAAGAGCCGGGGCTCAGTGTTCACGGTGGGCTGGCCCATGGAGGGGGGATGTGGGAGCTCACCCCTTCCCCTCCCAGGTCCATGGCTGCCAAGGCTGTTCAGCAGCAGGTCCAGCGCAGAGCATCCCAAACGCGCAGTAACTGGGATCAAATCCACACACTGCATCCACCAGGCTCTGCGAGCGGTGGAGGAACAGACCCCCCTGCAGCCTGCATCACAGACCGCATCTGATCTCCTCTCCGCTGACACAACCCCCCCGCAAGCTGTCCTACTCAGTAGAGGGGAATAAGTCAAAGGTACCGTCCCTCCATCCTGCCTTGAAGACAGCTTTGTTTGCTTTTCAAGGCACATATTATACAGCGGCACAATACAATCAGAAAAGCAGCAGAGGAACAGCACCAGAGCCATAACCGCTCGCGATAAGAGACGAGCGTGCAGCGCAGCGAACATCTCTTTCCCATTAAACCTTTCTGAATGACTCTCATTTCCAATCTTGATGCACCCTATGGAAAAATATGATAGGTTGTTCCTCATCTCTCTAATGTACTTTAAATAGATGATGCTCCAGATGGTATTGACATTGCTAAACAAATTGTGAAACCCACATGCCAAAAATACTGTGGGTAAACATACTAAACCACCCTGTGCAACAAAAGAGGCTAAAAGAACTGCAATCATCATCAACTTTAAATGCTACTCACATCGCGGAACAAGGATTAGGCTTCAATTTTTGTTACTTTTAACAAAAATAAGATAGTACAATACTAATCAGAAATGAGGCTTGTAACACGCTGCAGCCAGAGTCCGGGGGAAGAGCCGCCAGCTGCAGAGCCTTCCACCTGTACGTCGACGCGATGGGTGCAGCTCAGGTCAGCACCGTCAGCGACACTCGCCGTGCTCTGTGCCTGGCTGAGAGGCTGGTGAGACTCAGCACAGCTCTTAGCCAAGAGAACACCCCCCCACACAAACCCGCTCACCAACGTGACTTGTCTTTCTTGCCCCGCTGATGCTCTCAGCATGGCAGCTTGGTGTGGCACGGAGAGAAACGGGCTGTGGGGAGACTCAGCGCAGAACAGCACAGTCCTCCCAACACCATTTCTCTTACAAAAGCAGATCTCCTTAAGAAATAGTCAACTTTAGCATAAAAGTGGGAAATTGAGTTTCAAACCAGAACAGCTGCCTGCATTTAACTCAAGAAAGAGTCACAGTACACTCTTTGTGCTTGCAATAAAACCCTGCTCAGAGTACAAATGGCATTTGTAAAATAATTGGGAAGAACAGCACTTAGCAAAATCCTTGGGGAACCACCTCTGCAAAATCTTCTCTTATGGTGTTCAGACAGACAGGCAAAACAGTGGCCCTCTCTCTTGGTGTCTCCAGGTACAGACAGCACAACTCAGGCTTTGGGCAAAAACCGGTTGCCACTAAACACCTTCTCTAGGAGGGGAATAGGGCTTGTTCTTGCATGAAGAACAACTCCGACCTCAGAGGCAGCTGCTGCCAAGCGGCTGAGCCTGTCAGAAAGCAGCTCAGCTGTGCGAGCGTGCAGCAAGCGGCACGCACGGCCACGTGTGCGCACACACAGCCGAGCGCAGGAGGTGAAGGCTGCACGGCCGCCCTCGGAGCGCCCTCCCGGCACGGCTCTCCAGCACGATCCTCAGCAAAGTCTCACTAATACAGAAGGGAAAAAAGGTAACAAAGAGATGCTGCTGCCTTCACCCTGATTCCTCCCGCCAAAAGCACCGGTGACTCCTAAGTGAGCAATAGTGTGCATGCCACGGCCACAAAAATAAAGCACCAGGTAGAAAACCACCCATTTAATAACAAAAGCTGAGGTGGGGAGGGAGAAAACCTTTGTAGAAAACCAAAGAAAAGTGCTGAGGAGCAAAGGTAGTGCAGGCTTAGGAGAAAATCTGTCAATGGGTACAGCTGATTCATACTGCTGAGATGCCAAGAATGACACGCGCTACCCGCTTCTCCACGATGCCGAGCACTGCTCCCCAAAATGGCTCCATCACTGCTCCATCACCCCTGCTGCAGGAGGGGGACACTCGGCTCTCCGATTGCAACACAAGTGGAGACAATGAGGATAAGAGGCTACAACCACACTACTAATGACAATTTGCATTTATAAGGGTCTGCTCCCAACCTTCACACCAGCAGTTTCAGCCCAGCAAGGGCGCTGGGATTTATGCCGTATGCTGTAGTGTGGCTTGGTTGGCATGCATTATTATTGTTACTATTAATTGGTTTTGCCATAGCTGCAGAGAGAAGTGTGGAGGAGCTTCTGGAGCAGTTGCCTTGCCGTGGATTGCAGTAGGACAGCCCAGGGCTGTCGGTACCCTCCTCCCGTGCTGCGCTCAGGGGATGTTCATGGGGCTGCTGGGCTTCCCCAGCAACGGGGATGAGTCGAACCTGGCAGCAGCTCCCTCCCAACACGCTGCTGCCACTCCTTCCCCTCGTGAAAGCCAGCTGCTGGCTCAGACAGATGTCACTGCGTCATTTACGCTTGAGTCATGGAGACCAGAACAATTAATGACAGTTTCTATTTCACTTTCATAAACCATGGCTTCTTCCCTTCGGGAGGATGTGGAGGCCGGTGGGGTTCAGGGCTTTGCAGGGGCTGGCATCACCCCAACCCCACTGCGGTGTTGCAGGGCTGGTGCAGTGGGGTGCAGCTCCCTGGGGACCCCCCAGAAAGCATGGAGGAGAGCCGCACGGCTGCACAGGCCACGTCTCATCACCCCTTTGCACAGCACCAGCGCGGCTCTGGTCTCGCAAGCTCTGGCCATGCCCACGAACTCCTGATGAAAACTCCCTCCCGAATCACAGCCGAGGTGGCCCTGTCCCCAGGGTGGGTTACACACAGTTTACGAATCCAGCTGGTCTTTTATCCCATACTGACAGTTAACAGCAATAAATACAGCCCCCACAAGTTGCTCCCCTTTGCCCTTCTGCCAAGTAAAGCCTGCTCTCCTCTGTGCCCTCACCAAAGTCAGGCTGAAAGAGGGATGCTCTTTAACCGGCATCCCTGAACCTCAGCATCACGCTGAAAGAGCCCTCGGAAACCAGCACGACAGCACGTTCTTACACCGTCACTCCTAATTTAAACGCTCTGGACCGCGGTCATTTCCATCTCAAATACCAACAGGCAAATGTGCTTTAATTGAGGCCAGACCACCCGGTGTGTGGGCCCGCTCCAGCGGTTTTGCCCCGAGGGGAAGGGAAAGTGCAGGCGTGCAGCTGGAGCTGGGGAGGGGGAGATGCCCTGGGGAAGGGGCTCGCTAGCCGGCGCGTGTGGGACAAGGCGGTGTTTAACAGGTGCCCGCCTGGATCCGGAGGGTCAATCAGCTTCTCGCCAGGCGACAAGGCTGAGCGCATTAAGGAAAGCCACACTCGGAGGTATCCTGCCATCGCAGTGAGAGCCTGGACGCTTCAATCGCTTGCAGCTGGGCTTGGCTGAACACGAGAGCAAGAGGAGGAATGGAAAATGCAGTTTGTGGAAAGCAACAGCCTGATGACCTTGAGGTGCATAGAAAAGGTGTGGAAAGAAGCAGGAGACACAGAGCCAGGCCAAGGACTTTATGACCGCATGCTCTGACCGTGCTTTTTGTTTCCCTTGCACAAACACCACCACATCTTTGGGTGCAAGGGGAGGCAGGGACAGCACAGGGACATCAGATTGGGTTCTTCTTTCCCAAAACCACAAGGAGCATCGATGTCCCCAGGGAACATCAGCAGCAGCAAGCCCAGGCCAGGAGGCTGCACTGAGCACAGGGGAGGTCTGCTCTGAGATACCTCCTGCAGTCCTGAGGTCCCACAGCCGCCCATCCTCCCTGCAAACCTGACCACACTTCTGGTCTGAGCCACAGCACCTCCGCAGCCAGCTGCAGGTAAAAACCACCCCCAAAACCACTTTCCAACCCAGTCTGAGACCTGCTTCCTTCCCTTTTCACTGCCCAGCCTTTGCTCTTGTGGCAAATTAAATTCTCATTAAATAATTTAAATTCTGACACTGCCGTTTCCTGCACGTTTGTGTCCGCACTGCTCAGCTCATGAAGCAGCAGGTCCCAGCCCCAGCTCACCAACCCATTCCCACCATCACTGCTCGCGTCTTCCTACCACGCTCCTGCCCTTGGGCTGCCCATTTCCAGCCCAGCCTTGCCTGAGGGGTGGAAGTTTTAAAGAAGGGACTAGCTTTAAAAAAATGGGGATATCCAAGATATGAATAACCAGAGCGAGAAGACAGTGAGAGTGGGGAGAGCTAGACTGTTCGGGACAGAAGAGGCAGACTTCTCTTCCTCTCCCACTTGTGTGGTTCACAGCTAGCTGGGAGAGTCTTAAAGCCTTGAAGTAAAAAAAAACCTTAAAATTTCAGTCTCTGTTGTTCAGTTGGGTGCGAGGCTGAGAAACTTTTGGGCAACCGAGAGATTCAGGACCTGGATTCGTGTGCCCAGCAGAGCTCTACTTCGGTCTGAGAGCCAGGCACGCTTACACATCTCCAGCTGAAGCATCAAACAACCAAGGCACCAAAATCACCCACAACTCCTAAAAATTCCGAAATTCCTGCTCCCCTTACAGGCAGCAACTGGTCAGGCAGCTGCCGGCTGCGAGGATGGGGAAGCACCCTCCAAAAGAGAGCATCCCAGCACACAGATGTTTTGGACGGTGGGCTTTGCTCTCGTGGCTCCCGTCCAGCAGGGACACCACCTCCCACCTTATCCCTGGAGCCAAGTCCCCCCTCGTCACGGAGACAGGTCCCCTCCGTCCGCCCACCCCGCAGCGCTTTCCCACCCCACGCAGTGCTGGGGACATCAGGCTCCCCGCAGGCAACCAAGAGAGAGCTGGTAGTGCTATAAAAAGCCCGAGATTCCCATTATTTCATCTTCCACGACAGCTCCTCCCGCGAAGCGCTGGCTGGGGTTCAGGAATCTGTCATGGCAAACAGCGGGCTGGAAATCAGTTTCCTAATTGCCGTATGTTAACAGATATGCACGTAACCACCGTGTGAGGGTTCGGCTGTAGGAGATTTCCTCCCGGCCCATCGGAGCCGGCGGTATCCCTTCTCCCTTCCTGGGGCAGGGGGCTTTCGCTCTGCAAAGCAACAACCCCTCAGCCATGAGATGACCCGAGAATCTCAACTTCCACTTTACAAGGAGAGTACACTTCTACCACTCACAGTCGTGGTACGAAGCTTTAAAAATATAATTCCCACAACTTCAGAATTCAGTGAGGTGGGGCAGGGTTATATCTGGGAAGTTAACAGGTCTCATTTGCTGTTGTTTTGAGACTGCGTCACGGTCAAAGAGACCTAGCCAAGCTGAGCACGGCAGGCCAGGCGATTACTTCAGGCAGCTTTCCAGCAGGAAAAGTGGTGAAACCAGCCCACTCACCTCATCTTGGTCAAATTCTGGGCAAATCTTGACAGCCCACCTACCCAGAGGTACTCATGGCAACCCAGGGACCTCCAGACTCATTGGCTCCTCTCTCCTTTACAGCCAGGACATGCAGATGTGTGTCCCAGGACAGGATGTCATCCGTGGGGTCACCTCCTCCTGTCCCACCCCACGGGCAGGCAGCAGCTCAGCCCCACCACTCACCTTCCCCGTGGAGGGAGGGATGGGGCAGGACGGGCCACGCAGGGCGCAGGCACCTAGCACAAACAGACCATTTGTCTAAAACAAATTGGTTTTCAACAGAACAGGGCATCATTCAAAATAAGCAAATAAAAGCAGCAGCAGCTGGTTTAATGAAATATATAGTGACTTATTTTCAGATTAGATATAGATGCCAAGCTCGGATATGAATGCTGAGCGCCATGCCCTGCAATTACCGCAGCCAGCCTCAGAGAGAGGTCTCCGCCGGGCAGCGACTGCTTGGTGTGGACCAGCAGTCCATCAGCCTACAGCAAATCTGAAGAGACAGCAATGTTTTTGTTTTTATTTTTAAGATGCTAACGAATTTTACCCTTTCCAATCCCACTCATGGTTTGAGGCTTCAAACAACGCTGGAGAGAGGGCGCACAGCACCTGGCGCTCCCTTCCCATAATAAATAAACAAAGCCTGAGCACCCCCGGGCTTTGCGATGGGTCCCACCTCCACCTGCCCACCACAGCAGGACCCATCCCATGGCACTCACGCACATTTCCCACGCTCATGTTGGGATTTGTGGCTCGGCAGCCTCTGGGCTCTACCGAGCCCGATGGCTTGGGCTGCTGGCGAGCAGCCTTGCCTCCCTCTCCAGACCCCTTGCCTACCTCAGGTGACACCGTTTATTCCAGAGCAAATACCAGGAGGAGCACAGGTCTGCCCACCTCCTCTGCAGCACACCACACTCGGCAACAGTCGTCATAAAAAGGAAAGCACAGGAGCGACGGGGCGGGCGGTGGGCCAGGGCAATCCCCCCATCAGGGGAGAGGAGCCAGAGCTTTGGCACCTGCCTGTCCCCAGCAGCTCGCTCGGGCTCTGCACATGCACCCATCGACTAAGAAGCAGGGAGAGAAACAAAACCCAAATACTGAATAAATGAAGGACCATAAAGAGCCGTAAAGGGCCATCTCGCATGAAGCAGCCCCCCTGGGGAAAGCGAAGGCTGCCACCTCCAGCAGTCTCAAGGGCAGCTCAGGATGTCCCCGGCTGTGCCGGGCAGAGGCAGAGCTGGGCTCAGGGCACGTTCCCACCCTCCGCTCCCCTGCGCTGTGACCTTCCTGTCACTCCTCATCATCGTCGCACTGCTGGACTCCAGGAAGAAACCGTAGCAGATAAACTTTCCGGCATGTAAACAGCGGAGCAAGAGGAGCTTGGGGCGAGAGCGGAAGGCAGCCTCCTGACCCGCCAGGCTTCCCGGGGATCTGAGGACATGCCACTGCGGGTTAGCAGCAGAGATGCTCACAGACAGACACCCCCTACATCCCACCCACGCACATGGGAGAGGCGATTCCTATCCCAGCACCAGTCCTCCAGCTCCAGAGCACCAACCGAAAGGGACCACGCTTCGCCAAGACAAGGAGTCCCCAAAGACTGGAAAGCTGCAAAAGAAAAACTAGGAACGCAGCGAAAGAATCGGAGTCGATACAAATAAGACGCTCTAGAAGCCAGCAAAACAAACAGCATCCATTGTTTGTGCAGCAAGCTGGAATAATGACATTTGCTCGCCCCGCCTCACTCGTCGCCCCTCTCACTATTGTACCTCCGCAAAGCTCCGGCGAGGCACGGAGGCAGGCTGCTATTGTAACTGGAGTGGGCTGAATGCTATTCACAAAATTCAGCAAATTGGGGCTATTTTGGGATTTACTAGGCATTTGCAAACAACTCCAGTTGGTATTTGAAAACATGCATGGAGTATCACAAGCCAACAGAAATGACAGCCCATGGGCTGTTATCCAAGAAGCATCCGATAGCGCCGGTCTGCCTTTGAGCTTCTGAACCGGCCGCGCAACCACAGCACCGAAGCGCCATCGAAAAGATGGGAGCAAGGCTTTCAGGCCAAAGTTGTTGGTTCAAAGCCATTAAAACACTCGGGTATGGCAGAAGGGAACCATTCCGATTGTGAAAGTTAGGCCCTTTCCATTCTGTAGCTGGGCTGCTGCACCTTTCCCTCTGTCCCTCTCCTGGGATGTGCAGAGCCTGGGCTCTGAGTTCCCAGCGGGCTGCATCCATATCCTGACTGAGATACTCTCTACCTCAGCTTCCCCACCTATAAAAACACGATTATATCGGGTTTGGCCAGTACCACGCGCTACACAAATAAGTTAGGGCCCAACTGAAAGCCCAGAAGGTCCATGGGGAATCTTCACCTCGACTTCCACAGACTCTGGGTCGGGTGCTGCAGCCTGGCGGCAGTGCCAGGACCGAGACAGGGCTCCCACGGACGGAGCCTGCCTGCAGGTCCTGGCCCTCCAGAGGAACCCTCCTCTATTTCGCATGCTTCTTTTTTAAAGGGGCTGGCTTTAATAGGCTAATTCCAGTATTTCTAGAAGGAAGAACGTCTGTAAAGGCCAGCTATGATGTAACACTGGAACAAGATAGGAGAAAAGTCAGAAAATACGCTGGGAGAAATAGTCCTGCACCAGTCTGCCGAGGAAGGGCTTGGCCAGCACCACATCCCTCCGAGACACCGCCGTGCCCAGCGCCTGTACCCCAGGAGTCCGGGCATTCCCTGCAGCCCTGCCAGCCCCCTGCCTCCCACGGGATTCTGGCAGGGCAGCTTTCCTGAGCAAGCACAGGAATCTGAACTGATTTCTGCTGTGACCGGGATGCTGCTCTGAGGACCGCGAGGAGCAAATCCAACATTCAAATCCTGAGCGATTCTGTCAACAGCAGAGCGCTAACAAGAATTTTCCAGGGCAAATAACACAGTTCATCGAAGCCGTTATCTGCTCCGCTGAAGTATGAGGGCTGAATGAGCTCCTTCTGCTGCCTCGGGATGCAGCTGATCCCCGGGAAAGCCGTGCAGAGAGCAGCTGGTGGGACCACAGCAACGGGATTGATTTGCAGTGGGAAGAAATCTCCCCAAGAAAAGCTGCACCTGGGAGAGCCCCATCTGAGCACCCACTACAAAATGCCCGCCCCGAGGGGGGTCAGGGTGGGTACTGTTCTTTAACAGGAACTAGTGTCAGCCTTGGGACCCAGGGGATAACTACAGAGCAAACTCCCAGGCCAGCACAGCAGTGGCAAGGGCTGTTTCGGTCCCTCGCTGCCCTCCGATGCACCACCACAAGAGATGCGCCACAGTGAGGAGCAAACTGAGGTGCCAGGCGCTCTCCTGGGGAAGGACACGACACCTGACTTGCCTGCTAACACCGAAATGTCACTCCTCGAGAGAGCACAGCCAAAAGGGAGACGCACACAGTGCATGTGCATGCAGCAAAGGACGCTGCTTTGAAGGAGAAATTAATAAGCCCCTGCTCTGAGTGCAGGAAGGCACAGGGCAGACCCTCCCCGGACCGGTGTCGCCGGCTGTTCCGCTCACTCGGCTGTTTCCCCCCGCAAAGCCAACGGCTGCAGAGTGACACCGACTGCCTGATGTGGAGAGAGCAAATTATTCATGAAAAACACAATTGTTAAGCCGTGTGGCAGCGCGTGCAGAATGAGAGGCAGACGGGAGAGGAACTCAGACCTGGCATCGCCAGCACAGCCACTCCGCCTGGCAAACCGATCAGCGAAACGCATTAGCTAGAAGAGATGAAAGACTAAAAATGTCACCCGGAGTACAGCATCTCCTCTAATACCCTTTCAGGTTACAATCCGAGGAGCTGCCTGACACGTCAAGTCAAACGTGCAAAACGAAAGTGTCTCGGAAGGGTAAACCTGTCACTTCGGCACGCTCCACCTTCAGATCCAAATTTGTTTACAGATGCACGAAGGCTTCTCCAAGGCGTGCCGGGGCAGGCACCACCAGCCAGCCGTGCAGAGCTATCGGAAGATTGCTCAGGGCAGCTGCGGGAAGTCATGGAGGCCATGCAGACCTCAGAGCTATTTGGAGTCCAGCCACTGACCCTGGCTTCTACGCGGCTGGGAGAGGGACCTGGCTGCATGTCGCTCCTCTGCCACCACGGGCAGCATCTCGTGGACGGGTGCAAGCCAGTTTTGTCCGCGCTTACCCGCTCCTTAGTGCCTTCCCCCTGATTTCTCACACCCTGCTGAGTCCACCAAACCCCTGCAGTGTCTGTCCTGGCACTTCAGCATCACACACGAGTCCGTGCGGTGCTCCGGCCGACCCAGCACCCCTTCGGTGACAGCCTAAAGGCTCCCCCAGCAGCGGTGCGGGTGCACCCTGCGCACACACAACACTGCTTGCTCTGCACGGCCGTGCAAGCCCCCACCCTCGCCAGGCACGCGCGCAACGCCGTGCCGCTTACGGGGTGTCAGTCAGACGGAGTAAAACCTCCACGCACACCATCCATCATCTGGAAGAGCTCCCAGCCACCAAACGGCCGCGCAATTAGCAGGCACAAGGCTGGAATTCCTGATTGATTCCAGGGCACCCAGAGGTCTGATGGATGGAGCACAGAAACACTATCTAAAATGAGAGGAACAGACCAGTGCCAGCAGAATAAATGCTGGAATGGGGAAAGAAACTGTTTTCCTTGCTGTGCTCTTTGAAGGGCAAATGGTAGCGTGACTCCGAAACCACGGTATTGCAGTGCAGAGACCATGGAAAGCAGCTTAGGTTAAGCAATGCTCACAGCTTGGAAATTTATTGTCCTTTCCAGGTATTTCCAAGGCCCTTCACAGCAGGGCTGGAAATATTCAGTCACTTATGAATTTATCCTCACAGCAGAGGACAGGGGAGAGCTTTATCCTCCAGGGCCCCTTTATATATTTAGAAACATGTTCAAGTTTGCCTGGGAGGCAGCGGCAGTGCCAGGACCGTGGCTCCCCAGCACAGCACTGTGACCAAAGGCCAGGCAGTCCCTGTTTGATGGGTTTATCCCCCCGTTATCCCTACAGCCATGACTGTGCCTTCACCAGCTCCGAGTAAGGTGCCGATTCTCAAACCACAGCCAATGCTGTGAAATTGCCACCACCGTACGAGAGCAGCTTCCCCTCTCTCAACAGTCAGCAACAGAGGAGCGTCTGCAGCATCCTCGGGTTCCCAGACACTGTCACACAATCCATCAACCCAACAAACAACTCGCTGAACTGCAGCAAGGGCGTTATCCATGGAACAGCACATCGCAAATATCATAAATCATTGCATAACGACCGTGGGCTGGGACCCACACCACTCCACACCAAGCAGGTAGGAGCTGCTCTCCGGACATTTTTCCCTTCGCAGGCTGCCCTGGGGGTGGACCTGCCCCTGCGGAGCAGCACAAGCAGCGCAGAACACGCGCTGGGAGCACTGGCTGTCACCACGCGGTGGGGTGCAGGGAGCTCCCTGCACCCGATGGGGTGCAGCTCCTGCTCTCAGACTCGCTCCCCAGTGCCACAATGCCTGGGCCCCAGGGACAGCAGGGAGGTCCAGCGGGGTAACCAGCATCTTCTCAGCAGTCAGAGGTTCTGCAAAGCAGGCGTGAAAGCAACAGCGAGGAAGCGTAAGACAAACCAAGCCCTGCAGCACACATCACGCTGCTCCCCGTGCTCCACAGCCAGACACGGCGCTGGAATAAGACTGATGCAGCTGCAGAGCTGACTCCTCACCGCAGCCGCTGCCACCAAAAGGCTCTGGACACCACGCCTGGACCAGATGCACAGTCGCTAACTCCTCAAAAGCCTTTGGGTTTCCAGCTGGCCATCACCAGTATCTCGCAGCACAGAGTGTCTCGGGGCACATCAGGGAGGCTCTGCGCTCGCTGAAGGACACTTCTTTCTCCTCTGGCCCTGCAACAGCAGCTCTCCACCTCATCTGTGCAGCTTCCATGAGGGCACACTGCTAACGTGTCCCCAGCGCTCCGTTTTAGAGATTTGCCACATCTTTGAGTGGAGAATGATTTGTTTTTACACATTTACCTAGCAATCACATTTATCTTAGACATATAAGGATAGAACAGAAAAACCCAACAGAATTATCCAAAGAGAAAACACAGTCAGGAGGGTTTACAAAAGGTATTGGTGAAGGAATGAAAGATAACCATGCTTCACCTCCTGTGGTGAAATCTACCTCTCCCTCTACTACACCTAACTTGTGCTCATCTCCTGTCCTAAGTCCTTTAGGGGCCCTGGAGAGATTTACTCTCTCTTCCCCCATATGGTTTCCCTTTCTTCCCCACCCACGACACAGTATGGCCCTACATGATAAGCAGAATGGCTTCACTTCCTTGGAGATGCAAACATATGCTTGTTGGAGCAGGTGCCGTCTCCTCGGTCCACCACTGACTGACTCCTTGTTTTAATAAGCAGTGAAATTCTCTTCATCCCTCCTCAGCTGGCCATGGACCTGGGGATTGCTTAAAAGCTGCTGAGAAGGGATGGTCCCGTTCTCTTTCCACCTTCTGCTAGCCTCCTCCATGTGCCAACTCCTCTGAGAGGTGACCCAGCATGCTTGGCTAGAAGAAAGCCATCCAAGCAAAACAAATCAAGGGGCATCTCCATTCAGTCGGTGACTCTAGGCAGCTCAGGGAAGGGTTCACCAGCGCGAGGGTGGCACAGACTACCCAGCTGGTGCTTACTGGCAAGTACCAGCGGTTACGCTGTTCCCAGACCCAAGGCCTTGGTGCACACGGATAATGAACGTCTCTGTGAGGCGAGTGGAGGTAAATGATGAGCATATGCAACTCACCGCTGGCTCTTGGCTGAGGCCAGACAGAGGTGATAACACAGCTGGGATGGCTGCCCTGCCATGTGGCTGTGCTCAGCACAGGAAAAGCCCAGTCACCTTCTCCGTGGCTGCACAACCAGCACTGCTCGAGGCTGCGCTTGAGGCAGACAGCGCACAAAGGGCAGAAAAGCCTCCCAAACGGCCACAGAAGCTCCTGGCCTGGTGGCCAACACCTCTGCACGCAGACACGTAGCACGGGGCAGCAATGCAGCCCCACGTATACAGCTCCCAGGTAGCCACCAGCCATGCCCAGCAGAAGACGTCAAAGCCTGCCAGAGCCCAGCTCCCCAGCAGGGATTTGCAGCTCTCCGGTTCAGCTCCAGCATGTCAGGTGCTGCGTGGGCAGGGAGACAGACTCAGCGCAAGGAAAGCCCACGTTTGGAGGGGGGCAATACTGAGGGATGCCTGCCAGGAGTGAAACGCTGAACACACGCACACAAACAGGGCTGGGGGAGAGGTAAGAGCCATCCCTTTTCCATCTCCATCCGAGATCTCCAGGGAGATCTGAACAACAAGGGCACGGTGGCCTTGTACTCCTTGGCCAGGAAGAATTTCCATGCTCGGAAATGGGCAGAGTGATGTGAGAGAGAAAGCTGCAAATGGATGAACTGCTGGGAGAGAGCTGGCTGCAGACGGGCAAAGCGGGGAGAGCCTCGAGACAAGGCTGCCCCTGGCTCTGCACCCTAGCCCTGGCCTTCCTCCCCACGCCTGCGACATCCCTCTTTCTTCTAGCATCGTCCTGCAGCTCATCCTCAAGCGCCTGCAGGTCAAAAAGAAAAGCCTCGCAGGCCTCGTTTCGAGGAGAAGCTGACGATGCTCAGCGCTTCCCAAACTCCCGCAGCTCCAGCAGATTTCAGCCATTTGCTCTACGGACGACTCCGTTTCAGGGTTGCTGACTGCCAGCCCTCCCTGACGCGGCGAGGGAGGCCGCCCGAGCAGCCCGGCCCCAGCTCTGCCTCCCCCCAGCCAGCAGAAAGCTGCAGCAGCGTCCCTCTCCTTGCGGCGCCCGCCGCCTCCTCTGCTCTCCCTGCAAAGGCTTGCTCTAAAAAGAACAATACTTGAGCGCAATCGCCTGCCTCCAGACATCAGCAGAGCGCTCTTCTGAGCGCCCCAGTTAGCAGGCAATGCCCCTTGCACGCACTCCAGCAGTTACATTTGTTTCTATCTTGTGGAACATAAATTTATTCAATGTAAATTTGACCTTTTAGCCAAAAAAAAGAGGCGGCAAAAATCATGGATTCACTCACTCTCAGCTGCCCAGCTGAGCAAATGTTTAACTGACAAATACACTTGCCCGTGCCGCCTCCTGCCGTGCCTGCTGCAGGATGCTGGGGAGACTGGAGGAGTGCAGGGCCTGGCTCCGCGGAGCGGAGGGGGTCTTGAACCCCGCACCCACAGCGCAGGCACTAGTGCTCCCTGCCAGGGCAGCAGCATCCACACAACTCCATCTCTTTGCCTTCCAACCCCGCGTAGGAAGCGAGTCCGTGGAGGGAGGAACTAAGGGCTGACGCTGGGGAGCCTGGAGGTACGGAGGTACGCAGTACCGGAGCAGCTAGAGGTAGAAAGAAGACACTTGCTGTTAAGGACACTTCCTTCCATAACAGAATGCAATCCATACACACAAGCATATTTATTTTTTAAAGAGTGTATGGGAAACCCTTCCAGCCCTGCTCAGCCCTCGGGCTTGCCAGCCCTCAGTCTACTCTGCAGCACCATACCTGGACAAAGCAGAGCCTGGATGGGAGGACAGAGGTGGCCAGGCGTGCACAGGCGCCTGTTCTAGAAGCGGGCAGGCAGCGCTGGCGAACGCCAGGCTGAGCTGCGGGCTCCAGAGGGGCTGGTTTCGTACACGAGACACGAGTCTGTTGCTCTGGTCCAGCCGCCCCAGAGGCAGCTGACTCAAAGGACTCCAGGTCTTTGCTCCAGGCGCTGAGGTTCCAGTCTCAGCTCTGCAAGGAGATGCCTCTGGCAGATTCTTAGTTATTCTCCTGCATTCCCACACATATTAACTCCCTGATGTCCCGGGTGGCACCCTGGACTTGAACACCCAAGAAAAAAAAAAAAAAAAA